>SAMEA104315429__coassemble_1755_pt1 | contig 10019 bp, 7 predicted proteins | sample SAMEA104315429__metabat2_high_PE_024 | metagenome-assembled genome bin SAMEA104315429 (sample SAMEA104315429) | gut metagenome | biome: Monkey gut; feature: monkey-associated habitat; material: faeces | place: China | collected 2013 | reverse complement strand
GCAGGCCCTCGTTTACAAGCTCGTGGAGCGATTTTCCGAAAATATTGCTTTCCCATATCTTTGTGGGATTTTCCTCAAATTCTCTGAGAAGATACCTTACAAGATCCTCCGATTGCTTTTCACTGCCGACTATCGGGTTTACCTCAGTGTTGATATTTGCAAGGGTCATATGAATTGACGGGGCTGACGCTTTGAGCCGTACTCCGAATTTTCCGCCCTGCTTTACAATTTCGGGTTCTTCAAGGGTAAGCTCCTCGGCGGACGGCATTACTATCCCGTATCCTGTGGCTCTGACCTGCTCAAGTGCGGTGCTGACTTTTTCGTACTCTTTCTTTATCCTTGCAAGTTCAATCATACAAGGCATAAGGTCGCCCTCGTCGCTAAGCTCGATGCCTGTGGTTTCGCCAAGTACCTTATAGAAAAGCTCCTGCCCCAGTTCCACTGTGACATAGGCTGTTCCCGAGCCAAGCTCCGGTTTATCCTTACTGCAACGGCTGACGCTTTCGCACTGTCCTATTTTACCCGTGAAGCTGTCTAAATCACCCATACAGGAGATATTTTCGGCAGATGTCCTTACAGCTTCGAATACCTGCTTTTTCAGGTAATGGTCATTGTCGAGGGACGCTAACCACTTCGGCAGTTTTATGCCTATCTCTCTTACGGGAAAGCCCATAAGCACATCGGACAGCAGTTCCTTTATATTTTCTTCGGTGATGTAAAGACAGTTCAGCGGTGTAACGGTACAGCCGTACTTTTCCGAAAGCCTGCAAGCAAGCTCTTTTGATTCTTCCGATGAGGGATCGCTGCAGTTAAGCACTACGGTAAACGGCTTTTTTATGCTTTTCAGCTCGTTTATCACACGCTCCTCCGCCGCCTCGTATTCCTCTCTCGGAATATCGGTGATACTGCCGTCTGTGGTTACCACAAGTCCTATGGTGCTGTGTTCCGTGATCACCTTATGAGTACCGACCTCCGCCGCCATATTGAACGGCACTTCCTCGTCAAACCATGGCGTTTTGACCATTCTCGGCGCTTCGTTTTCTATATAGCCCTTTGCGCCGGGAACTATGTAGCCTACGCAGTCGATAAGTCTTACATTCATTTCCACGCTTTCGTCAACGGTGATATTTACCGCTTCCTCTGGCACGAATTTCGGCTCTGTGGTCATTATCGTTTTTCCTGCCGCAGACTGAGGAAGCTCATCCACTGCCCTTTCCCTGCGGAATTCGTCTTCGATTGACGGTACGACCAGCACGTTCATAAACCTGCTGATAAAGGTCGATTTCCCCGAACGGACGGGACCGACAACTCCTATATAGATATTTCCGCCTGTTCGCTCGGAAATATCCTTATAAATTGATTTTGGCATAAATTCTCCTTATCTGTCAGCAAAAATGCCGTATCTTGAGTATTGTTATATTATCGGAATCAGAAGCAGGCCTGACACTTTGCCGTCGGTGACCTCGTTTTCGGATTCTATCGCCGCCGCAGAAGTGTTATAGCGTTTTGCTATGTTCCATACATCCTCGTTTTCATCGGCAAAATACAGCTTCAGCGAATAATCATCGCACTTTTGCTTTTCTGCGTTTTCGTTAAGCTCTATCTGTTTTATTATCTGACTTGTGCCGCAAACATACATACATCCCTGCATAAGAAGCGAGCATCTTATTTCGATACCGTCATCGGTAATGCTGTAGCTTACGGACGATATGTTCACGACAGGCTGTATTACGCAACCGTCGGTAACCATACCGAGCTGTTCCGAAACATCAAACGGCAGATTTTTTTCAATGAATACAGGCTCGCTGTCCTTTACGGCACTGATATTACAAAGCAGTTTACCGCTCACTTTAAGCTCGCCGTTTTCGCACGGTCTGCAGATTATTTCCGATACGAAGCATTCAGCGTCCGTTACGCTGTCGGGAATGCCGTTTTCGCACTCGATAAGCTGTTTGATATTAAGCGTTCTGCTGATAAATCTGTGGTCGGATTCGGTTTTCAACGCAGAAGTGGTGTAGCTTGATTCGTAGGACGTGGAATACATATCGGTGACGGGATAAATGCTTTCTTCAAGCGTTGCGGTAATCTGAGAGCCGATTGTCAGCTCACAGCCGAATACTCCCGATGTATCGTCATCGGCGGACTTTACCGTAAGAGCGCACGACAGAACTCTGAACAGGGCGTAGCAGGTGTGCCTTTCGTCAATGCCCTGCATATCGACTATCTGGCTGAGCGGAATCTCGGCTTCCATTGTCTGAAGATATGTGCCGTTATCGCTTCCGACAAGATACAGTGCCTTGAGCTTTGCCTCGCCCTTAAGCACGACCTTGTCTGCGATTATCTTGCAGTCATTCACGACCGCTGTGGCATCACAGCTTACAACGGCTTTCACTGTGCCGTCAATGCCGGATACGCCTATATCTTCACGGACAACGAACTGCTTTCCTGCGGTGAGCTTTCTTGTACAGCTGACTTTGTTTTTTCTTGTATGTTACAGCCTTCAATATCCGTTATTATCTCAAACGGTGTTATGTTCTCGACCTTTATCCTGAAGCTGACCGCTCCCCTGACATCAATGCGTCTGCCTGAAACCGCACGGCAGGTAGTATAATCCACCTTAGGCTCGACAGTTACTGTGCCGTTGTCGGCTGATTTCGGCAGATCGACCGTTTTTGAATAACTGTAGCGATGCTCTACGCACTCCATACCTCCGCCCTCGCTAAGATAGAGTGCGGTGATGCATATCACACCGTCGAGTATCAGCTTGTCGCCCGAAATGTTGCAGGATACTATTCCGGGACGAAGGGTGCATCTTAATATTCTGAAAATGTCGGGGTAATAATCCGGCAGGACATAATCAAACTCGACACCCTGCTCCGCCTGTCCGTCATATATCACTTCTGTGACAAATACAGGCTCTTTCTTTACGGAAAAGTCCATATAATCCTCCTTTAGCTGTTTCCCTCTTGTACGGGTTTTAACACAATATATGAGGGTGCGGGACATAATATTACTGTTTGTCAGGGAAAAAGAAAAGGCTGTACCGAAAAGGTACAGCTCAAATGTATTAAGTTAATCAATAAAATCCGCCGTCTACTCCGAGTATCTGACCTGTGACGAAGCCTGCAAAGGCAAGATATACAGCCGCCTTTGCCACATCATCGGGTGTGCCGAGTCTGCCGAGCGGAGTTTCGGCAATAAGCTCGTTCATCTCATCGGGCGACAGGTGAGCGTTGTTCATAGGGCTGTCGATTACTCCCGGGGCGATGCAGTTTACGGTTATTCCGCTGGGGGCGACCTCTTTGGAGAGCGATTTTGTGAAGCCGATAAGTCCTGCCTTGACCGTTGAGTAAGGCACTTCGCAGGACGCTCCGTATACTCCCCACACCGACGAAATGTTGATGATGCTTCCCTGTTTGCGATTTATCATAAAAGGCAGTACCGCCTTTGTCATATTGAATGCGCCCGTAAGGTGAACATCAATCATATTGTACCAGTCAAGCTCGGTGACATCGCTCAGCATTTTAATCTGGGATATGCCGGCATTATTGATAAGCACATCTATTTTTCCGAAATCAGCCGCTATCCGATCTACAGCAGCCGACACCTCTTTAGCGGAGGAAACATCTGCCTTATACGCCTTGCACCCGAGTTCTTTTTCAAGCTGACGGGCTTTTTCATCGGAGCTTTTGTAGATTATAGCAACATCGTTTGTTTTTGCAAAGGCACGAGCCATAGCACTGCCGATAGCTCCTGTTCCGCCTGTAATAATTACTGCCATAGTAATCCTTTCGATTATAAAACGGGCATTGCATTACCTGCCTAAGTTAATGCAATGCCCTGCTTATTTACTTGCCTGTTACCTTTATCTCGTCGCCGTCTGCGTCAACGTCTATCTGTGATATGTTGCCGTCGGCTTCGACTATGATATTTGCTACCTTGTCCTCAATATCCTTACGGACAACTTTGCGGACATCTCTGCCGCCGAACTTGCCGCCGGACGCTTTTTTCGCAACAAGCTCATAAGCCTCATCGCTGACGTTAAGCGTTATGTTCTTTTCGAGCAGAGGCTCTTTCATCTCGCCTATCATAAGTCCGGCAATGCCCTTGTAGGCATCGAGGGTGAGGGGCTTGAACACTACTACCTCGTCAACACGGCTTAAGAATTCGGGGCGAAGGAATTCGCCAAGAGCCTTCATTGCCTTGTCCTTTGAAATATCCGCCTCGCTCTTTGCAAAGCCAAGACCGCTTGTATTGAATGATGAGCCTGCGTTTGAGGTCATGGCGATTACGGTATTCTCGAAGCTGACCGTTCTGCCGTGAGCATCGGTTACCTTGCCTTCGTCAAGAATTTGCAGGAGAATGTTCATTACATCGGGATGAGCCTTTTCTATCTCGTCAAAGAGAATTACTGAATAGGGCTTTCTGCGTACCTTTTCGGTAAGCTGACCTGCCTCATCGTATCCTACATATCCGGGAGGCGAGCCGATGATTCTCGAAACGCTGTGCTTTTCCATAAACTCGGACATATCAAGTCTTATAAGCGGGTCAACTGTGTTGAAAAGCTCATTTGCAAGCACCTTTACAAGCTCGGTCTTGCCGACACCGGTAGGTCCTACGAAAATGAATGAAGCAGGTCTGCGACGTGCGGAAAGCTGAACTCGTGTTCTTTTTATAGCGGCGGCTACAAGCTCGCACGCTTCGTCCTGACCGACTACCTTTGATTTAAGCACGGTTTCAAGGTTTGCGATACGCTTGAATTCGGTTTCAAGCAGCTTGCTTGCGGGGATACCCGTCCATAACTCGATGACCTTGCAGACATCGTTTTCTGTAACGTGTACTTCCTTTATCATAGGCTCAAGCTCGTCAATACGGGCTGTATTCTTTGCAAGCTCGGTCTTTATCTCGGCTATACGCTGATAATCCTTGTTCTCGGTTTCGGCGGACAGGTTGTTTTCTTCGGTTTCAAGAGCCTTGTTTTTCTTTTTAAGCTGTTCGTACTCGGTAAGCTCCTTGCTGTTTATGCTTGCGCAAGCCGCCGCCTCGTCGAGCAGGTCTATCGCCTTGTCGGGAAGATACCTGTCGGTAATGTAGCGTTCACTGAGAACGGCACAGCTTTTTAAAATATCATCGCTGACATACAGCTTGTGGTATTCTTCGTAGTATTCCTTGATGCCCTTTAAAAGTTCGATAGTATCCTCTATTGACGGCTCGTTTGCCGTTACGGGCTGGAAACGTCTTTCAAGTGCGGAATCCTTTTCGATATACTTTCTGTACTCGTTGAACGTTGTAGCACCGATGACCTGCACCTCTCCCCTTGACAAAGCAGGCTTGAGGATATTTGCGGCATTCATAGTGCCTTCGCTGTCGCCTGTGCCGACAAGGTTATGAACCTCGTCAATAAAGAGGATTATATTACCTGCGGTCTTTATCTCCTCAATAAGCGCTTTCACACGGCCTTCAAACTGACCTCTGAACTGCGTGCCTGCGACAAGGGAGGTAAGGTCGAGCATATAAAGCTCCTTACCCTGAAGTCTGAAGGGAACATCGCCGTCCGCCAGCTTCTGAGCTATGCCCTCTGCAATAGCGGTTTTACCGACACCGGGTTCGCCTATTATGCAGGGGTTGTTCTTTGTACGGCGGGATAAAATCTGCATTACACGGTAGATCTCTTTCTCTCTGCCGATTATACGGTCAATCTCGCCTTTTTTTGCCTTGGCGGTAAGATTGGTGCAATAGGTATCGAGGAATTTTCTCTTTTTCTCCTCTTTTTTCTTATTGTGCTTCTTATCGTCCTTTAAGTCTTGCTTTTCACTTTCGGTCTGACTGTCCTTGTTTGCGGCAAAACGCTTGAAGAAGGGCATCATTGTGCCTGCGCCGCCCGGTGTGAAGTCATCGTCTGCGCCGCTGTCTGCGTCTGCACCTGATTCTTCATCGACATCACCGAAAATCATTTTATAGCTTTCTTCAAGGTCCTCATCGCTGATTCCCATTTTTTCAAGGTAGTCGTTTACCTGCGGAACACCGAGCTCTTTTGCGCAGATAAGGCAAAGTCCTTCGTCACGCTTGTCGTTGCCCTGTATTGTCGAGATAAAAACTACCGCTTGTCTTTTTTTACATCTTGAGCAAAGCATTTATATCCAACCTTTCTTTAGGTTCTTTTGTATTTTTATTGTATTGTAAGCTGTTATCGCTTATGCGAAGCGGCGGTTTCGTAAAATAACACTGCCGTTAACAGCTTATTTATTATTATAGTTCTCTTTTGTTAACTGAGTATTTAGTTAAGGAAATCGAGGAACGAGAAGTTGTATATTTTACTGAACGCAAAAGACTTGTTGATGGTCATATCGTTCAGGAATATAAGCGTGTTGTTTGTCAGCTCAACAGCCATGTGGGCTATTATCACAACAATGAACACTATTACAAGTCCCTGCAAAAGTCCTGCAACACCGCCCAGAAGCGAATTCAGCTTTCCTATAAGCGGCAGCTTGTTTATAACGGATGTCGCCTTTATTACTATCGAAAGGATAATAAATATAAGAATGAACAGAACGACAAATATGATCGTTCTTAACGGTACAAGCACTATGGGCTTTGCAACGTTGTCAAGAACAGCCTTGCCGGGATTGCCCGACGACTGCACTACACTTACAACAACGCTGTTTATCGTACCGCTGTCAATGTCCTCTATCGTCTTGCCTTTAAGGTCAAGAGCAGGAACGGTTTCACCGACTTTATCTATTATTTCGTTTACGCTGTCGGCAACCTCGCTGTTCTTGATATTCTGTGCAAGAACCTCAGTAAGTATCATATTCTCGATGCCGTACTTTTCAATATCGCTTTCGTATATCTGTACAGAGCCGAGATCGATATTTGAATAATCAACGTTTTTATCCACGCCGAATGAGGTAAGATCGACCTTGCTTATGCCTGTGCTGCTTAAGTTCACATTACCGAGATTTACGGTTACCTTGCCTGCCTTGTCGGCTTTCAGCTCAAGGCTGTCAATGCTCTTGCCGTTTATTTTTGCCTTTTCCATATCTATCTTGCCTATTTGTGTAACAACGTTGTCGCCGAGCGCATCGTTGATAGAGGCCGAGATAGTCTGTTCAAGCGGTTTGCTGATAAAGCTGTCATATATCCAGCCCGAAACGCCGTTGCTTATCATAAGCGCTAACACAAATGAAGCGGCAAAGGCACACAGGCTCAGCACCATACGGACAAAGCCCTTTTTCGCTCCTATAAACATCATACCTATAAGTATAGCCGCAAGAATAATATCATAAAACCAGAAAAATTCAGTTCCCATAGTCCTTCCTTTCTGCAATTAAAGCTGTATGCAATCAAGGCTGTCATACCCCATAAGAAGTATTGAACCGCCAACCTTTATGAAATCCGAATAGCTGTCTGTGAGCAGAGTTTTCTTCACGGACACCAGCGAATAGTCATACTGCGTTATATCCGATTCTGTCATTACAATAACAGAGTTATCGACAACTCTTATACGCTTTACATCGGATGACACCTCTGCCTGTGCGGTCACCTCGCACTTTTCGTCAAGAAGTATCAGCTTCTTTCCTCCGTCCGTATAATTATCAAGAACAAAAGCCTTTTTTGATGAGAGAGCGTCAAAGTTCTCTATCGTTCCCTGATAGCTGTAATTGCCGATAGGCTCGCCGCTGTCGGTGTTATAGGTGCGTATTTCGCTGTCGCCCGTTACGGTCAGCGTACCGCCGTTTACCGAAAGAGAGAGCGTTACGCAGTCGCTTATCGTCTGCGTCCACAGCTCAGTGCCGTCACCCGTAATATCGTATTTTGAGAGCTTTGTGACAATATCGCCGTTATCCGAGGTCACTCTTGTAACGTAGATGAACCTGTTGTCATCGGAGAATGCGACCTGCATAACGTTATCGTCAATGAAACGCTGTGTATACTGCCATTTTCCGCCGCCGTCATAAACGTAGATAACGTTTGAGTATCTTCCGCCGGAGGTCACAACGGCTGTATGCTCGGAGCTGCCGAGAAAAACGGATACTATGACTTCGTCGGGGATATTCTGCTTGAATATCTCGCTCGTCTTGTTGAACAGAGAAAAATCGTGACCGCCCTTATCGTAAATAACCACACGTTTTGAGTTTGAAACGGTCATAGGGTGAACATAGCCGTGCTGTAAGGCAAAATTCTGTCCGCCGTTCTCGTTATACGAATAAAGATATGTGTCGCTGAGCAGTGAGAACCCGTCACCGAGCGGACAGAACGAATAATCGTTCCTGCCGGTGAGGGAAATGGGATAGCCCTCGCTCTGAGCCGTAGTGGTGGATATTCTTGACGCTATGCCACGCAGAGGCTCAAATATCGTATCACGGTATATCCATACAGGAATAAGAGCCAGAATAACAACAAGCAAAATTATAAGGTTTCTTATCCGCTTTGCTTTTTTCTTCTTTTTCCTGTAAAGAGAAACATCGTTTATATCGTTGTTTTTCTCCGTTTCAAGAGGATTCTTTTCGGGTACTTTCATATTTACCCCACTTTCATTTAAACATCGTTTTCGTAAAATACCTTGTTGAGATACAGTCCGCAAGGGGGAACGGTCTTTCCCGCAAACTCCCTGTCGGGCTTTGTAAGTGCGTTTATTATATCCTGCTCTGTACGTTTTCCCTCGCTGATATAAATAAGAGTTCCAACTATAATTCTTACCATATTGTGAAGAAAGCCGTTTCCGCAGACTTTAATTTCGACAAAATCGCCCGTCTGTTCAACATCTATCGAATAGACGGTTCTGACGGTTGATAGCAGATGCTCTTTAGCCTCCGCCTTGCAGAAGGACGCAAAATCATGCTCGCCGACTATAAGCTGTGCCGCTTTCCGCATTTTCTCAATGTCGGGCTTATAGGGATAATGAAGCGCAGTATCCGCCGAGAAAACATCACGCACATCACCTGTGTAAATCCTGTATATGTATTCCTTTCCCTTGCTGTCAAACCTTGCGTGAAAGCTGTCGGGCATATCTTCGCAGAAAAGAAAGGCTATATCCTGCGGTAAAAGTGCATTGCCGCCTTTTATAAAGCCCTCGCAGGGAATGGGGCAGTTCGTTTTTACGTTGAACACAAACGCTCTTGCGTGCACACCCGTGTCTGTCCGTGAACAGCCGTTTATCGTAATATCCTCGCAGAGCAGTTTTGAAAGCACTTCCTCGACTGTCTGCTGTATGCTGTTTGCATTGTTCTGGCGCTGGTAGCCGTGATAGGCAGTGCCGTTATATGCCATTGTTACTTTAAGATTACGCATAGTTCACCTTAAATTCCGGGTACAGCCACATAAATGTTCATAAGAATGATTAATGTGAACATTACAGCCATTACAACCGTTGCGACAATATCCCTTGCTCCGAATTTAAGCTGTTTCATGCGTGTTCTGCCCTCGCCGCCTCTGTAGCAACGGCACTCCATAGCAAGAGCAAGCTCGTTAGCACGCTTGAAAGCGGACACGAACAGCGGTATCAGCACGGGTATCAGAGCCTTTGCTTTCTTTACAAGTCCGCCTGTATCCAAGTTTGCTCCTCTTGCCTTCTGAGCCGACATTATCTTATCGGTTTCTTCGATAAGAGTAGGGATAAATCTCAGTGCTATAGTCATCATCATAGCAAGCTCGTGAACGGGAAAGTGAAGCTTCTTGAGCGGCGACAGCAGTCTTTCGATTGCGTCTGTCAGCGCTATAGGCGAGGTCGTATAGGTGAGAAGCGACATTCCGACAATAAGGAATACTATCCTCACCGTCATAAACACCGATGTATTTATGCCCTCTGCGTAAATCGTGATAAATCCCAGCTTTACAAGCGGATCTCCCTCGCCGTGTATAAAGAACAGATTCAGTATACAGGTAAACAGTATTATCGGCATAATGGGTTTAAGGCTCTTGAAAATCAGCTTGAAGCTGATCCCCGACATCATATAAATAATCAGCATGAACAGTCCTGCCGATATAAGCGAGCAATAATTTTCCGCCATAAACAGCAT
>SAMEA104315429__coassemble_1700_pt1 | contig 10249 bp, 15 predicted proteins | sample SAMEA104315429__metabat2_high_PE_024 | metagenome-assembled genome bin SAMEA104315429 (sample SAMEA104315429) | gut metagenome | biome: Monkey gut; feature: monkey-associated habitat; material: faeces | place: China | collected 2013 | reverse complement strand
TATCAAATAGCCGTTGTCTTGCTTCTATAACGTTGTCCATCTGTATATCTATACCGTAAACGCTTTTTAGAGCTATCAACCCGTCCTGCCAGTCCTTGCACAATTTAAACTTTCGTGCAAGTATTTCTGTCAAGAAGTTCCCTGTGCCGCAGGCGGGTTCCATAAACGTTGTTTCAACATTTGTCCACATCTCTTGCGGCACTAAGTCGCACATATTCTTGACGATGTGTGCCGGTGTAAAAACCTCGCCGAAATCACTTACACGCTGTTTACTTTTGATAAGCTTCTCAGGCATTGTCAGCTCCTTTCTCGGCGGCTATCAAAATTTCGTCGTACAGATCTTCTGCATAGCCTTTGATTGCTTCATTGCTCGGACTTTCGTCCCTTGCGTCCTTTAGCATTCTGACGATTCGCCGCATTACCATAGCTTTCTGTCTGCTGCTAAACAGCTTGTACTTGCACTTTTCTCGGTTCGACCTGTTCCATTCTTTCCAAGCAGGCGTTTTAATCGTATACGACTGTGTCTGTTTGCCGCATTTATCACAGCGGACGGCGTAATGTCGGCGAGGTTCACAGCCGTGCTTTTTGCACCACTCTACTTCTCGCTGTGGCGGTTCTGCGTCTATTGTGACACCTTGTCCGCCGCAAGTGCAGGCTATCAGCTTATCTGCCATTTTTATGCTCCTCTCTGAGCCGTAACATTGCCAGTGTGCCCTTGTACCACTCTCGCAGGAGCAGTCCCATCAGATACCACACTGTCACTGTCAGCCCCGCTATGACTATCCATTCGCCGCCTACGGCGAGATATCCGCGCTCTTCGTATGCCGCGTTAACAAACAGCAGAGCTGTTATGTTGCACGTCAGAGCTGTTACTATTGCCTGCACTGCTCGTGCGAGTATGTACAGGATAACTTGTTTCTTCATCACGCGGTCACCTCACTATATACGATAATCGGCACAGCTCTCTGATTTTCATCAACTTTCCATGCCTTTTCGCATTTGTACAGTTTTTCGCAGTTTGTTTCTGCGTTATCCTGCACGGATAGCACCGCTACTCTGACATCGCCGACATCTTCATCTTCAAGAAGTCCATGACTTTTAATGAACTCCTCACACTCGCCGAGAGTACCTGCGCAGAACATATCGTCCGCATAAGCGTCAGTGTCTATCTCTACGCTGTAGATTTTCTTTGCCATTGATTTAACCCTCCATGTAATTTCTCAGCACCGATTTCTCAACGAACCAGTACTTTCCTACTTTCTTTGCGCCGGGTATCTTGCCCAGTCTGCAGTACCTTGTGACTTCGGGTATCGTGATACCCATAAGCCCTGCAAGATACTCCTGCGACAGCATCACGGGCAAGAAGTCCCAGTTGCGTACTTGCGTCTTAATGCTTGCCATTATGTGCCTCTTTTTCCTTGCGTCTTATGATTTAATCTTCTACGTTAAGCGAGCCGATGATCTCCTTTGCTTCTTTAAGTAAAGAGAGTAAGCGGCTCACTTTTTCTTCTGCTTCGTCAAGAGCGCTTGTGTCAACGTTTATTGTCAGCGGCTTCATTTTGTTCACCTCACCTTGCTTTAGCCACCTTTCAATGATATAATGTTAATATCTTATATGGAAAGGAGTGACTGATTTGAATACATTTTGCCCGTTTCTCAAAGATGCCTGTCGCACTGACTGCGTGTTCAGAGTTCGTGGAATATCAGCAGATGAAAAAACTATAACAGTTTGCCGACTGGTTTCTTCTGCTGCGATAAATTCCGACCTTTGCGACATAATCATCAAAGAGAAGAGCTCAAAAACCGAGCGGTAAAATCCGCTAAGTAATCTTCTTCCGGCACCGTTGCTCTATTGCGAAGTATCCTTGAGCAAAAGCTCAAGATTTCTTCCGCTTCTGCAACGGTGCATTTGTTTTCGGCAAGAATATTAAGTATTGCCGCCGATGTCTTAACACTTTTCTCTGTTACGGTCATGTTTTCACCGCCTTTCATTGACTTGAAGTATTACCGGTGCTATAATCACCTTAAAGAAGGGAGGTGATTATATGGATGTTTCTCAGCTTGAAAAGATGATGGATGAAGCGTTGAAAGATTATTGTAATCGTGTTGATGAAACCAAACGAAGATACGCATCTAACAGCGAATTACAAGAAGCTATATCATATCTTTCAAGTGATGTTTTTCGTTGCTTAAACGATTTTGAAAAAGCTATTTTAGACTACGAAAAACAGAAATAATCGGTAATCGGTTTCGTATAGCAGTACGAAGCCGATTATTCTTTTTCGTGTGTTTCAGGCAAATCTATATCAATATAGGATAAATTGCCTAATCGATAGGCTATGTCTTTCAGTTCCCTTATCAACTCAGACGCTCTCTCAAGATCTTTCAGAGCTTCTTCTGTACCCGTTACTTTAATTTCCATGCTTTCACCACCTTTCTTGTATCTAAAAAAGATACTCATTCAGCAAAAAAAATAGCTGACACTGCTTCATCAGACAGTTTATATCTGCGCTTGATTACTGAAATTTCGGGCTGTGTAAACACAGAATTGTTTTTCTCGCTGATTTTCTTGCATAATGTCACCCTTGTTATGCCAAGAGCTTCGGCAAGAGTTTTCTGTGTTTCACCGTGTTCGGCTATTACTGCCAGCAGTTTATTTTTGTTCATTGTTATCCCCCCTTTCACGAAGTATCTTTTTTCGATACCAAAATAATATCACACAATTTGACATTTGTCAAGCGTTTTGTATCTTTTTTTTAAACTTTTTTGTTTTTTGCTTGACTTTGGTATAAAAATATGATACAATTTGCTATAGAAGGAGGTGATAGAATGAGTAGCAAAGTAGGCGACTATATAAAATCGCTACGAAAAAGCAAAGGATTAACTCAAGAAGAATTAGGAAATATGATTGGCGTAAAAAAAGCCGCTGTACAAAAGTGGGAAAGTGGAATGGTGCAGAACCTGAAACGAAACACAATCAAGCAGCTTTCTGACATATTCGAAGTATCGCCGGCATCTTTTATCGACAATGATGATCCTATCGAATCCAATGCTACAATACTACCGCAGGAGAAAATACGGATGATACCTGTATATGAAAGCGTTTCGGCTGGATTCGGATCATACGCTGACAACTATATACTGGAATATATACCGTTGTTTATATCAAGCGATGAAGAAGCACGCAACACACTGTGTATCAAAGTTCAAGGCAACAGTATGTACCCGAAAATCGAGGACGGCGATTCCATTCAGGTGCTGAAGCAAGATTGGTGCGAATCCGGACAGGTGGCAGTGATTCTGATTGACGGAGAGGATTCGGTTGTTAAAAAAATAGAATATGATAAAAACAGCATTACATTGTTGTCTTTCAACCCGGAATATGCTCCGAGAGTGTTTAAGGGCGCAGAGCGTGACAGATTGAAGATTCTCGGCATCGTGCGAAAAATTATCAAGGACATATAAAATATTCCCCACCGTAACAGGTGGGGAATATTATAGGAGGTCAGAATGGCACGGATAAAAAACAAAGCCCGTGATGACGGGCGCTTGCAGTCTAAGGTGTACATCGGCACCAAGAACGGCAAGAAACAGTATAAGTATGTGTACGCTACAAACGCAAAAGAGCTTGAGCAGAAAGTACAGGAGCTGAAAACAAAGCTGAATAAAGGTCTTGACCTCACGGCCGACCGTGATACTTTCGGCTATTGGGGCGAGAAATGGCTGAAGTTGAAAAAGATAGAAGTATCGGTAAAACGTTACGAAGCATACTCAAAACGTTTTGAAAATCTTGAACCTATACACGATTTTAATATATCTAAGCTGAAAGCTACAGACATTCAGGATATTATACTTGACTGCGCCGATGAGCCGTCTGAAAAGACCGGAAAACCATACGCAAAACAAACACTGATCGAAATCCGAAATGTCGCAAAGCAGATCATACAGCTTGCGATTGAAAATCGAGTGCTTGACTATAACTGCGCATCTGCGGTAAAGATACCTAAGACGGCAGAAAAATCCACTCGTAGAGCTCTGACCGAAGAGGAGCAGTCCTGGATAACCGATACTCCACACAGAGCTCAGACAGCCGCTATGATTATGATGTATGCAGGCTTGCGCAGAGGTGAGCTGCTTGCTCTAACGTGGCAGGATATTGATCTTGATGCGCATACTATAAAGGTTGAACGCTCTGTGTCGATGATAAAAGGCAAGCCGCACATAAAAGAAGGTGGCAAAACTGATGCGGCGACAAGAACAGTATATATCCCCGGTAAGCTTGTCAACTACCTTAGAAGCACTGTGCACAACCCGATCGGACTTGTGTGTCCCACAGTTAAAGGCTCTTTGATGACCGAAACAGGATTTAGCCGTATGTGGGAAAGCTATCTTAACGATTTAAACATCAAGTACGGTAACTGGGCAGATTGTATGCAGACAAGCGGAAAATGTCCGTCAAAGTATGCGCCGATAGAAAAGCCGTTCTTGATACCTCATATCACTCCGCACTGGCTCAGGCACACTTTCATCACTTTGATGTACCTCGCAGGGGTAGACGTTTTGACGGCAAAAGAACAAGCAGGACACGCTGATATAAAAACTACGATGGCTATATATACACACCTTGATGAAAAATACAAAAAGAAAAGTATCAACAAGCTGGACGAGTACCTTGAAAGCATAAGTTAAAAAGTAGGGGTGTCAAATGGGGGTGTCAAAAAAATCACATTTCGCATAGCAAAGCCATTTATAAGGCTTTTGTGTTCTCATTCGTAATGAGCAGGTCGCAGGTTCGAGTCCCGTCACAAGCTCCATAAAAGTAACCGCCCGGATGTAATACCCGGGCGGTTTATCTGTTTATAACGCTTGTGTTCGGCTACTTATCACGATTTTTCTAATACGCTTTTTATGGCGGTATGCTTTTTTATTGTTCAGAATTTTTCAGCAAATTTGCAATGCTCGTGCCTGCAAGCTCGGCTGAATATCGCACCTGCTCAATATCGTTTGCCAAAGCTCCGAATTCTATAACCAGCGAAGCCTCAGCCAGATCCTGATTATAAAACCGATAATCGAAAAGCATAGGTCGTGTTATGCCTTTGTTATCTTTTTCTATTGCATTTTGCAAGTATGACGCAAAGCGGAGGTTATCCATATAATCAGGCAATATATCCGTGCCGTCGTCACATCCGCATATTATCATTATCTGTGCCGCTTTTCTGCCGTTGATTTCTGCAACGGGGGCAATTCTCACATCTCCGTCCGCTATCCCGTCACGGTGAATGTCCAGCACTATTTTTATGGACGGATACTCTTTCAGCAACTCCTCTGTCCGCTCCCTGCTTCTTGAATAAGAGTAGTTGTAAACGGGGTCGTCAAAGACCGTTCCGTCGTGCAACGTGCTTATTCCGTTATCAGCAAGCGTCTGCGCAAGCACCGCTCCTACTCCCACAACACTGTTTGCAGGGCAAAGCGATCTGCCATCATAAGCGGTATCGTAATATCCGTCGCTGTCACGCTCGTAGCTTTCGGTCGTATGCGTATGTATTATAAGCACCTGAGGTTCGTTGCTGTCAGACAGCGTGACAGAAGGCTTTTTCTCAGCCTCAGCGCCTATAAGCTCCGACGGCAGCTTGGTGCAGTTTCTTATCTGACCGTTTTCGAGGTCTATTACATTGTTGCCGCCGATTTTCCCGTAGTGCTTTTCCTTTACCGTACCGTCCTTTGCCGTATACTGTGTAAGATCGTCCTTGTCCTTTCTTATATTGACGGAAATCAGCCGTGTTTTTACATCGGCGGGAGCGTCGACCGGCACCAGCGTTTCACCGGAAATATCCTGCGTACTGCTTGACGGATTATCGGTCGCAGGCGCTTTCTGCTCCTGCTTTTCCGTCTTTGTTTCATTGTCCGGTTTCTCTGTGCAAGGCTCGGACGAAACCGTATCTTCATCCCTGCCGTCAAATTCGTTTACAGGAACAGCAAGCATAACGCTCAGTGCGGTAAGCTGTCTTAGTCCGTCTGAAACGCTTTTGCCGCTTACCGCTCCGGTTACGGCGTTTTCAGCCACGCCCGTCAGGGTAAACGATAATACCGCCGCCGTAAGCCCTATGCCAAGAACCTTTACAATACCTTTGTTTTTATTGCCTCTCATAAGCCTTTCCTTTCACGGTTGAATTTTTCTTGTTACAGCTTATGATTCATTTGCCATAAATATTCAGGAATAATTCATCAGCATTGATATGTCGCTGTATGACAGTGACGGACACAGACTGCGGTTGAGTGCACAGGATATTATATGTGCGTACCTGCTTATCTCGGCATCTATATCATATCTTGTCACAAAAAATCTGTCATTATCGCTTTCATACTCCATAGTGGTAGGAACGCCTACAGCGATCACCGGTATGCCTGCCGACGCTCTGTCAAGACGGTTACTGTTGCCTGCGGTACTGCCCGGCGTTATGCCGGTATCCGTGACCTGTATGCTCCTGCAAAGGCGTTCCGGCTCACTGCACGCAAGGCTGTCTATCGCTACAATATAGTCTGCTTTTATCTTCTCCGCACAGAATATTGCGTGAAAGACGCTGTCTATACCGGAATTTGCCGAAACATCCGTCCTTATTACCGACACATTCCCTATTCCGTCCGCATTGTGCATACTTTCTATGAAATGTGAGGTCGCAAGCACCCTGCCTGCCGCTCTCCAGCCAAGACTGTCAGACGCTACAGACGGGTTTCCAAGCCCCGTGACAAGACATTTCCCTTCCGGAAGGAGCTTGTTAAGCACCGTACACAGCGCATGGATCTGACCGTCCGCATAAGGAACGTCTGTACTGTCAACGGTAAAATATCTTCCGCAGGGGCGGTTAAAAAGAGCGGTTTCCTTTTCGGAAACGATTATTTCGGTTATCTTTTCTCCGTATAGCTCATAGCTTTCACATCTTATTCCGTTTTTTCCCTTTACAAACTCGGTCGCCATATCTGTTCTTCCCGTAAGCTGCATAAAATTTCCTCCCGAAGAATTTTTTCAAAAAAATCATAAAAAAGTATTGCATTTTCGTTTTGGACGTGCTATAATAAAGCGTATTGTGAAATATAACTATGATTATATGTAGATCTGTATAAAGGAGGTGCCGTAAGTGCCTAACATTAAATCTGCCAAGAAGAGAGTTTTAGTATCTGCTACAAAGCAGGCTCGCAATAAGGCTGACAAGACCGCTCTTAAGACTATTCTGAAGAAGGTTGACGCTGATACTAACGCTGACAACGTTAAGGTTGCAGTTAAAGCAGTTGATAAGGCAGCAGCAAAGGGTATTATCCACAAGAACGCTGCAGCCAGAAAGAAATCTCAGCTTGCTAAGAAGTTAAACGCTGTTTCCTGAGAATAACGATTTAACGTAACGCTCCTGCGGGAGCGTTTTCTTTTTTGTGTTAATTGCAGTAATACAAAAGCATCGGATTGCATTATTATGTGCCGATGCTCTTTTTTTATCCCGAAATGCTTTTTACCGTATATCCGTTATCAAGCCAGTAGTCGATGACATCGGGCAGTATCGCCGTATTTGTTTCGGATACCGCATGGAGAAGATATACTGCCCCATTGTGCGTTGCGGAGGTTATTCGCCTGTACGCCGTGTCCCTGTCGGGCTGAGCATCCGTATTCCAGTCGTTGTACGCAAAGGACCACAGCACAGTATCATAACCCATATTTTTGGCAATGCGTAATGTTCTGACCGAAAATTCTCCTCGAGGGGGACGCATCGTAACGGTTTTGTATCCGCCGAAATTGTCGGAAATATAAGTTTCAAGTTCGTGTATTTCTTCAAAGACCATATCATCGCTTATATCCGGAAGTGACGGGTGGGTACAGCTGTGATTTCCGACCTCGTGACCCTCGTTTATCATACGCTGTACAAGCTCCGGACTGCTTTTTACATAATCAAGCGTCACATAGAACGTTGCCGTAACCTTCTTTTCCTTCAGAATATCCAGTATTTTTCCGGTACAGCCGTTTTCATAGCCCTCGTCAAACGTAAGGCGGATTGTCTTGTCATCTTTGCCGAATATGAATCTTCCGCCGTATGACCCGTATTTTTCCTGCGCCTGTGTTGCTCCTACAGGACGGTTATCGCTATCGGTTTCATAGCCCTGACCGTAGCAGACCTTCTCTTTTCCGTCCGTCAGAAAAGCCGTTTCTGCAGGCGTTATGCCTCCTCTGTCATTATGTCCGGCGCTTTGTCCGACAGTATTCTTGTCGGACGTGCAGCCGCACACGAACATTGCCGTCAATACCGTAAATACTGCGGCAGACATTTTTCTGTGCAAAAAAATCACTCCTTTACAGATATAGTATCCGTAAAGGAGCGTTTGTGATTCATTGAAATAAATGGCGGCTTTCGTCAACTGCCAAGATAAGTCTTGACCATTGCCTGTAAAAGCTCGTCACGATCAATATGACGGATCAGGCTGCGGGCGTTGTTATATGTAGTTATATAGGTAGGGTCTTCGGACAGAATATAGCCGACGAGCTGATTTATAGGATTATAGCCCTTCTCCTTGAGCGCACCGTAAACCGTTGTCAGTATTTCCTTCATCTCGTTTTCTCTTTCATCCTTGAGCGAAAACGGCATAGTTTTGTCGATCATCAATATCAGTCCTTTCGTTAATATCTTTAAGGTGATACCGCACAAAGATTGTGCGCGTATTGCGCAGTCAGATTTTTCGTCAGATTGTACAATGAGGACACAGCAAGGCTGACGCCTTGCAAGGACGAATTGTGCGAGATGACGGAAAATATGCAAGCAAGATGCGTACAAAATACAAAATATGGTCTTTGCGCGGTGTTGCCTTAAAAAACCGAAATTATTTTAAGGTTGTTATACTATTATACACTACCGTTCAATAAAATACAATAGCCGATAGCGAATTTTCGTTAAAATCACCAATAGCGGTTCTCATTTTTGGGTAATTGATAAAACTTTACAATTCGCTATTGAATTAATGAATAATTTTTGGTATAATAACAATAACCAGATTTTTCAGGGGGTACAATAATGGCAGAACAGAAAAAAGCGCCATCTACAAACGGCGAATTCAAAACCTCGCCGCTCGGCTTCGACAAAGCCGAAGTAATGGCATACATAGTACAGCACAATAAAGAGCGTAAAGCCCTTAAGGAAGAAAATGACGAGCTGAAAAGAGCGCTCGAAGAAAAACAGCAGGCGAATGAAGGTCAGAACGATGAGCTTACAGCCGAGCTTGAAAAGAAAAAGGCTGAGCTTGACGCACAGATCCTTGAAAGCAGAAAGCAGGTTCTTGACGAAAGACGCAAGCTGGCTCAGACCGAAAAAGAACTGCACGTTATGCAGGACAAATATTCTGCCCTGACAGAAGAATTCGCAGAATTCAAAAAGCAGGCAGCAGCAAAAATAGATAAAGCAAAGCACAGCGGCGGAACAATTGACCCTGCTCAGCTTGCAGAAATTTCCGCAAAAGCAAATGCCGATGCAAACGCTGTAATAAATGACGCTCAGAGCAAAGCGAACGAGATTATCACAGCCGCAAAGGCATATTTTGCCGATACAGTAAAGAAAACATACGATTACAAGCAGTCTGTGCTTGAAAAGGCAGACACATTCGCAAACGGCGTTACATCAGGTGCGGCGGCTCCCGCAATAGATATTCAGGCTGTTCTTGCCGGCATAACCGCCTCAGTAAATGAAGCCGTTGAAAAGGCACTTGCCGGAGCGAATGCCGTAAACGATGCGGTAGCAAAGGCTGTTGAAGATACAAAGGCTGTGAACGATGTACTCGCTAAGGCTGTTGAAGAAGCCTCACAGACAGAAACAGCCACTGATAACACGGCTGACGTTCCCGAAGAAAAGCTGTCCGATGATGAGGAGCTTATCAATGCAAAAAGCGAGCTTGAAAATATCGGCGGACTTGACGAGAGCGAGCTTGACGCCTACGCTCCTATGGAAATCGAGCCATATACATTCGAGCTTAAGCTGGATATGCCTGCTCAGACGGACGATGACGATGACGACGATATGCTGACAGACAACAACGGCCTGCTCAGTTCATTTGAGATAGTATCGGGTGACGATGATATTTCTGCGGATAACGTAGATACGGGCGATCTGCTCGTTGAGGAAACTCCTGCGGCAGACGATATGGCTGACCTGCTTGCAGAGGAGCCTGTTGTAGCATCTGCTCCCAAAGCCGATACTGCTCCCGTTGCGGATGATTTCAG
>SAMEA104315429__coassemble_1659_pt1 | contig 10443 bp, 10 predicted proteins | sample SAMEA104315429__metabat2_high_PE_024 | metagenome-assembled genome bin SAMEA104315429 (sample SAMEA104315429) | gut metagenome | biome: Monkey gut; feature: monkey-associated habitat; material: faeces | place: China | collected 2013 | reverse complement strand
GGAAGATGCGGAAAGGGACGGTTACACGTTTATTGACGACATAAACGACAGTGACGGAATATATGATTATAACAACGGCGACGGATATGATTATTGATATTGTCGCCTGACGTTGTGCGAGGCGGTGTGGCTTTGGAAGAACAGAATGAAACAAAAACGGCAAAACAGCCGGTCATAAGCGGCAAGGTGCTGTGGGTGGCGCTCGGTGCTTGTGTGCTTGCGGCTGTCGGCGTAATGCTGATAATGAAGCTGACACAGCCGCCTTTGCCGCCGAATATGCTGGATTATACCTGTACGCTTGATGTCGATATACCTGCCGAACCGGTTGTTCCTGAAAAGAAAAAGCCGTCAATATTGCCTGAATACCGTGAGATGTATGAAAAAAATCACGATATGGCAGGATGGCTGAAAATAGAAGGCACCAATGTCGATTATCCTGTTATGCACGTCAAAGGGTTCGACCTGAAAAAGCCGATTGATTACGGAGAAGTGTACGATAAGAATATGTTTTATCTGACGCACGACTTCGATAAGGAGTACAGCTTTTCGGGGAGCGTTACGGCGGATTATTGCGCACATATCGGCAGTGATTACCGTTCACCGAATATCCTGCTGTACGGTCACAATATGTCAAACGGAACTTTTTTCCGTGATGTAAACAAGTTTGATGTTCTCTACTACGGCAGAGAGATGTATGATGAGCATCCTGTCATACAGTTTGACACGATATACGAAAAGGGTCTGTATAAGATATTTGCTATGATGCAGGTCAATGTCGAAAAAGCAGACGGTGAAGTATTCTACTATACGGCTGCATATACTTTCAAGAATAAAAAAGAATTTATTGATTACTACGCAAAGGTCCTTGACCGTAGCTTTATATACACACCGCAGGTAGATCTGAAATACGGCGATGAGGTGATTGCACTGTCAACCTGCGATTTTCCTTTCGGCAAGAGCAAGAATATAAGATATGTGCTTTTTGCAAGGAGAGTGCGTGAGGGAGAAGATCCTACAGTGGATGTATCTAAGACGATCATCAATTACGATCCGCTTTATTATGATTACTGGTACAGCGTAAACGGCGGTTCGTGGGGCGGAAGGAACTGGGATCCCGCACTTTTAAAAGGCTATAAGCCGAAGAAGAGCAGTTGATATAGTAATCCTACGGTAATTATCACAGCAAAAGGAAGGTTAGAAGATGCCTGATTACAAATCGGTCGTAGTATCGACCGCAGATAAGAAGAAAAAGAAGAAAAAGAAAAAGGAAAATGCCGCATTAGCCATTGTCAAGGGTCTTATCCCGTGGAAAGGCGACAGCGTAGGCGAGATTATCCGAAAGATAGTTTTCCTTGTGTCGATAGTCGCTCTTTGCGTGGCAGTGCTTATAATTATTGATAAATATATGTTCGAGCCTGAAAGGCAGAGAAAAGAGTATCAGAGCAGCATATTACAGCTGGGAAACCACGAGCCGACCGCAGAGGAAATAGCCGAGCTTCCCGAAAAAGCCATAAACACCGAATATGCGCCTTTTTATGCGATAAATAACGATTTTGTCGGCTGGCTGAGCATAAAAGGCATAAATGTAAACTATCCTGTAGTACAGGGTGAAAACAATACCGAATATCTTGAAAAGGACTTTTACGGCAATTACAGCAAGAACGGTACTATTTTTGCGGATTATGAGAACGAATTCAAGAATACGGGCGAAACGTCCGCAAATACGATTCTTTACGGTCATAACCTGCGTACCGAAAACTTCTTTGCCGAAATAACCGAGTACAGAAGAGTAAATCTTGACGAAAGCCTTGAGTTTCTGAAAGAGCATCCTGTGATTGAGTTCAATACGCTGTACGAAAAGGCAAAGTATAAGATTTTCTCTGTAATGCTTATCAATACGAGGGAGGAATACGGCGACGTGTTCAATTATCCCGCCATACTGAATTTTGCAAACAGGGATGAATTCAATTATTTCACATCCGAATGCCTTGACAGGAGCGAATTCTTCACAGGCGTTGATATGAAATACGGCGATAAGTTCCTTACGCTGTCCACCTGCGAGTTCGAGGTGGGTCTTTACGATATGCGTATCGTTGTTGTTGCGAGAAAGGTTCGTGACGGCGAGTCGGATTCGTTCACAGACAAGCAGATAAAAAGCTTCAAGCGTAACCCCGACCCGAAGCAGTGCCGGACGATAAGAGAGCTTTACTATTACGGTGAGGAATGGAGCGGAAGGTACTGGGATCCTGCGTGGATAGAAGGCTTCAAGAAGGATAGTTCGTTCAAGACAGAAAGCTCCGACTGATAAAAGAAAGCGGAAAATGTAACATAAAGGAGGAATTTAATGCAGAAGGCATCAATAGGAAAGATACTGCTCGCTCTCGTTATATCCTGCGTATACATTTACCTGTTCGGAATAGTTCAGGTCGTTCATGTAAGCGCAGACAATGAAAGAGAGATAGAGGTATCTATCCCTGAAGTGACAACGTCTGCCGAAACCGAGAAAACTCCCGAAACTACAACAATTAAGCTGCAAGACGACAAAAAACCTACACTTGCCGATGTAAAGGCACAGACTACAGCAACCACCAAGGCGGAAACTACCACAACTACGGTAAAAAAACGCACACCCGCACCTTCGGCGGCGGATAATACCGTTATAATCCCCGAAACAACAACTGCCACAACCACCACAGCGGCAACGACTGTCGCACCGGAAACCACAACGGCTGAAACAACATCTGCGCCGACACCGACGCCCGATAACAGCGATGAGGAGCAGTTATCGGTATACGACCAGGTGACCGGCACATATTACACGGCAGGTGCAAGAGAGATAATTGCGAGAGCGGTAGTTGGCGAGATATGGAACGAGTTCCCAGATGAAGCGGTAAAAGCGCAGGCGGTAGCGGAATACACCTATATCAAAAAGAACAACGAAATGGGCGTTAGCCCCACGACAGCACTAAAAACAGACGTATATGACAGGATATACAAGCTGGTTGACGAGGTGCTGGGCGAAGCCATCTACTATAACGGCGAGATGATACAGTGTTCGTTCTTTGCGTCCTCGTGCGGCTATACCAACAGCGCCGAAAATGTATGGGGTGTTGATTATCCGTATCTCAGAAGCGTTGATTGTCCGCTTGACAAGACGACCGACCCTAACTGGGGCAGTACCGACAGCTATTCTTCGGATTATATAAAGAATGCTGTGCAGAATACACTCGGAATAGCGCTTACAGGCGACCCGTCAAAGTGGTTTAAGATAAACTCAAGACTTGATAACAGGGAACACGGCTGGGTAACGTCAATTTCTGTCGGCGGTATGACAAAGGCAAACGGCAAGACGATAGACGGCAGAACGATAAGAGAAAAGGTACTCGGTTATTCGCTGAAAAGTGCGGCTTTTGATCTGAAATACGACAAAAACAGCGACAAGTTCATCTTTACGACCTACGGTCACGGTCACGGCGTGGGAATGTCGCAGTACGGCGCAAAAGCTCTTGCTGAAAACGGCTACACATATAAGCAGATCTTACAGCATTACTTCACCGGCGTGGAGATACATTAAGAATATTGCGAAAGGACATCGGGAGGTGTCCTTTTTATATAATTGACAGTGACGATATATCGTGATATAATACTGATATGTTAAATTTTACGGAGGTGGCAATATGAATACCAACACACGCAAAACCAACATCTTTATCACGATCGGAGCAATAACATTACTTGTTCACGCAATCGGATTTCTACTTCCGTGGTGCAATATGAACGGAGTTAAAGTACAGGAAGGTCTGGCTTTTATCGCAGGCGGAAGCTGGGTCGCAATTGCTCTTTGTTTGGGTTTCGAACTGTATTTTGCATTTGTCAGATGGCAAAGCAGAAAGCTTGTGGCAGTATGCAGGGCTTTGTCGGTCGGGGCTTCAATAGCGGCACTAGTAACCGAGATTGTTATAATATCCGATATAAAGATCGGTATGGCGAGTTTCGGGGTCGGAATCTACATTTGCATTATTACACTTGCGGTAAATATAATATGCTGCACGGCTGTATGCGTGCAGGCAATAAAAGACGGCATGGTACAAAAAGCGTGACGATAATAAAAGGACATCGGGAGGTGTCCTTTTATTGCTTTATGATGCGGTTTCGCCATTGACAAAAACGCTGTATAGTGTTAAAATAAAACGATAGGATTTTTTATCCGTTATTATAAATAATCTGAGTGTAAAGAAAAAGGAATGAAAGAAATGAGAAATCTGACGGGTGCAGATATAATCTGCGAATGTCTGATAGAGCAGGGCGTTGACACCGTTTTCGGCTATCCCGGCGGCGCAGTTCTGAACATCTACGACAGCTTATACAATTACAGCGACAAAATACACCACGTTCTGACGGCACACGAGCAGGGCGCAAGCCATGCGGCTGACGGCTACGCACGTTCGACAGGCAGGACGGGCGTTGTTATAGCAACATCGGGTCCGGGTGCGACAAACCTTGTAACAGGTATCGCAACGGCTTATATGGACAGTGTGCCTATGGTGGCTATTACGGGCAACGTTGCTTGTTCGCTTTTAGGCCTTGACAGCTTCCAGGAGGTTGATATAACAGGCATCACAATGCCGATAACAAAGCATAACTTCATCGTAAAGGACGTAAACAAGCTGGCGGATACACTGCGTGAGGCTTTCTACATAGCAGGAAGCGGAAGAAAGGGTCCTGTTCTTGTCGATGTTCCCAAGGATATAACGGCGCAGAAGGCGGATTTTGCAAACAAGCCCTTAAAGCCGTATACGGTAAATGTTACTATGCACCAGGACGGCTGTATAGCAAAGGCGGCGGAACTGATAAAGAACGCTGAACGTCCGTTCCTTTATACAGGCGGCGGTATCTACGGCGAGGACGGTGCAAAGACATTAAAGGCTTTTGCCGAGCTTATTGACGCTCCCGTATCATCTTCACTTATGGGTCAGGGCAGCTTTGACGAAACCGACAGCAGATATATGGGTATGCTCGGTATGCACGGAACAAAGACGGCGGCAGAGGCAATAAAGAACTGTTCATCGGCATCGGCACAAGATTCTCAGACAGAGTAATAGGTAATCCGCAGACCTTCGCTCCCGATGCAAAGGTACTTCATATAGACATTGACCCTGCTGAAATAAACAAGAACATAAAGGTTTATCATCAGGTTATCGGCGACAGCACAGATGTTATGAAAAAGCTGATAAAGCTAATCCCTCAGCAGTCGCACAGCGGTTGGATGAAAAAGATAGAGGCTTGGGAAAAGCAGTACGAGTGCAGGCAGAAGGGTACAGACGAGCTTACTCTTACTCCTCAGCACCTTATCGAAACGCTTGACAAGCTGACAGACGGCGAAGCGCTTATCGCAACGGAGGTAGGTCAGTCGCAGATGTGGGCGGCTCAGTATTACGCATATAAGCATCCTCATCAGCTTATAACAAGCGGCGGTCTCGGCACTATGGGCTACGGACTTGGTGCGGCTATCGGTGCAAAGTGCGGAAACCCCGACAAGACGGTTGTAAACATTGCAGGCGACGGAAGCTTCCACATGAACTTAAACGAGCTTGTAACGCTGTCAAAGCACAATATACCTGTAGTTGAGCTTGTTATCAACAATAACGTTCTCGGTATGGTTCGCCAGTGGCAGAGATTGTTCTACGGTAAGAGATTTTCACAGACGACGCTTGACCGTCCTACAGATTATATGAAGCTTGGAGAAGCGTTCGGCATAAAGTCGTTCGTTATAGATAGCGAGGACAAGTGCGAGGAGATACTGCGTGAGGCTCTTGAGGTTTCAAAGACAGCCCCCGTGCTTATCGAGGCGAGAATCGACAAGGATATAAACGTTCTTCCTATGGTACCGGCAGGAAAATCCATAACTGAGCCTATCCTTGAGATAGAAATTGACGACTGAACGGAGGCAGAAAAATGACAGAGAGAAACGTAATTTCCGTCTGCGTAAACAACGGTATCGGCGTACTCGGCAGAGTAACGGGTCTGTTCAGCCGCAGAGGATATAATATAATAAGTCTTAACGTTGCGGAAACCGAAAACCTCGGCATTTCCCGTATGACGATAGTCGCAGACGGCGACGATGGCGTGATGGAACAGCTGGTAAAACAGCTCCGCAAGCTCTATGACGTATCGGAGGTCAAGGTACTGCATAACGCTGTATGCCGTGAGCATATCATTATGAAGGTCGGCAACGGCCCTGCGTCACGTCAGCCTGTGATAGAGATTGCAAATCTTTTCAGAGCGAAGGTCGTAAACGTAGCGGAGAGCAGGCTTATGCTTGAACTTACGGGCGAACCTGAAAAGATAGATTCATTCATAGGACTTCTTCAGCCCTACGGAGTAAAAGAGATCGTAAGAACGGGTATTTCGGCACTTGAACGTGATTAACGTAAACAAATCATAAGGCACAGCTTGTAACGAGCGGCAGAAGAAAGGCAGGACAAACACATGGGCATGACAATGAGCCAGAAGATACTGGCAAAGCACGCAGGACTTGAAAGCGTAAGAGAGGGACAGCTTATAAGAGCAAAGCTGGATATGGTACTCGGTAACGATATTACAAGCCCCGTTGCGATAAACGAGTTCAACAAGGCAGGCTTCGGCGGCATATTCAACAAGGATAAGATTTCTCTTGTAATGGATCACTTCACACCGAACAAGGATATCAAGGCGGCTACTCAGTGCAAGCAGTGCAGAGAGTTCGCAGGAAAGTACGATATTACAAATTATTACGATGTAGGCGAAATGGGCATCGAACACGCACTTCTTCCCGAAAAAGGTCTTATAGGTCCGGGCGAGCTGTGCATAGGCGCAGACAGCCACACCTGTACATACGGCGCACTCGGCGCATTCTCAACAGGCGTAGGCTCGACCGATATGGCGGCAGGTATGGCAACAGGCGAGGCGTGGTTTAAGGTTCCCTCCGCTATAAAGTTCAATCTTACAGGAAAGCTTAATAAATATGTGAGCGGCAAGGACGTTATTCTTCACATAATCGGTATGATAGGCGTTGACGGCGCACTTTATCAGTCTATGGAATTTACCGGCGAGGGCTTGAAGAGCCTTTCGATAGACGACAGACTTTGCATTGCCAATATGGCTATCGAAGCCGGCGCAAAGAACGGTATATTTGAAGTTGACGATATAACAATGGCATATATGAAGGAAAGAGCAGACCGTGACTTTGATATATTCAAGGTTGACGAGGACGCTGTATATTCAAGAGTTATCGACATTGACCTGTCAACCGTAAAGCAGACGGTTTCATTCCCTCATCTGCCCGAAAACACAAAGACCGTTGACGAGATTACAGAGGATATAAAGATTGACCAGGCAGTTATAGGCTCATGTACAAACGGCAGAATAAGCGATATGCGTATCGCCGCTGAGATTCTCAAGGGCAAGCACATTGCAAAGGGCGTAAGATGTATCGTAATCCCCGGTACTCAGAAGGTATATCTCCAGTGCATAAAGGAAGGTCTTGCAGAGATATTTGTAAATGCGGGCTGTGTGCTTTCTACTCCCACCTGCGGTCCGTGCCTTGGTGGTCATATGGGTATACTTGCGGCAGGAGAACGTGCTATTTCCACCACAAACAGAAACTTTGTAGGAAGAATGGGACACGTTGACAGCGAGGTTTATCTTGCAAGCCCGGCAGTTGCGGCGGCAAGTGCTATAGCAGGTAAGATAACAGGCATAAAGTAAGGTGAGAATATGGTAAAGCATATAATAATCTGGAACCTGAAGGACGAACTTTCGACCGAAGAAAAGAAGGAAAGATGCCGCCTTATAAAGCAGGGCCTTGAAAGCCTTACAGGCAAGATAGACGGACTTCTTGAAATCAAGGTTATAACCGATATTCTCGGCTCTTCTACGGGCGACCTTATGCTTGACAGCACATTCGAAAGTGCTGAAGCGTTAAAGGGCTATTCCACCCATCCCGAACACGTTAAGGTAGCCGACAGCACGGTAAGACCTTACACGGCAAGACGCAGCTGCGTAGATTTTGAAATATAAGAAAGGACAGACATATATGAAGGCACACGGTACAGTACACAAATACGGCGACAACGTTGATACCGACGTTATCATTCCTGCAAGATACCTTAATACAGCCGACCACAAGGAGCTTGCAAGTCACTGTATGGAGGACATAGACAAGGACTTTGTAAAGAATGTAAAGGACGGCGACATTATAGTCGCTAATATGAATTTCGGCTGCGGAAGCTCAAGAGAACACGCACCTATCGCAATCAAGGCAAGCGGCATCTCCTGCGTTATCGCAAGCACATTTGCAAGAATATTCTACCGCAACGCTATCAATATCGGACTTGCAATCTTAGAGTGCGACGAGGCTGCCAAGGATATTGAGAACGGCAACGAGGTCGAGGTTGACTTTGATACGGGAGTTATCACAAATGTGACGAAGGGCTGCACATATAAGGCTGAGCCTTTCCCCGAATTCATCAAGGATATAATCAACAAGGGCGGCCTGCTGAACTCTTTAAAGAAGTAAGACCGCAGAAAGCGTTATGCTATGAGGGTAGATATAAAAGCGTTATCGGACAGCGAACTGCAAGAGCAGGGTTTTAACAATACATCGGGCGGAATGCACGGCTTCGGACTTTATACGGATGATGTGCTGTCTGCTGTCTGCATAACAACAGAAATACCCGACAGCCTGAACAAAGAGGTCAGACTGGAGAAGCTGTTTGTCTGCGAGAAAGAAAGGCATTACGGCGTTGCCAGAAAACTGCTGAACCACACGCTCAGAACAATGCGTGCCTGCGGATATAAGTATGCCGTAGTGACCCCCGACAGCGAGGACGCAGTGCGATTTCTTGTCAGATTCGGCTTTGAAAAGGCGGAGGGAAAATCCGCTTTATACAAAATAGAGCTTTAAGCTCAGAGAAAGGATATTACCTATGGAAAAGAATATTGCCGTTATCAAGGGCGACGGAATAGGTCCTGAGATAGTTACCGAAAGCATGAAGGTGCTTGATAAGGTGGCAGAAAAGTTCGGTCACAAGTTCAACTACACACAGCTTCTTATGGGCGGATGCTCGATTGATGCAAACGGCGTACCGCTGACCGATGAAACAATAGCCGCCTGCAAAGCGTCAGACGCTGTGCTTATGGGCTCTATCGGCGGTGATACGACAACATCGCCGTGGTATAAGCTCCCTGCAAATCTGCGTCCCGAGGCAGGTCTGCTCGGTATAAGAAAAGCACTCGGACTGTTTGCAAATCTTCGTCCCTGCCTGCTTTATCCGGAGCTTGCAGGCGCTTGCCCCTTAAAGACAGAGATAAGCGCAAAGGGCTTTGATATGCTCATTATGCGTGAGCTTACCGGCGGTCTTTACTTCGGTGCAAGAAAGACCGAAGAAGTAAACGGCGTTATGACAGCTACCGACACGCTTACATACAGCGAGGACGAGATCCGCAGAATCGCAATCAAGGCATTTGACGTTGCGATGAAGAGAAGAAAGAAGGTAACAAGCGTTGACAAGGCTAACGTTCTTGATTCTTCAAGGCTGTGGAGAAAGGTCGTTGCCGAAGTGGCAAAGGATTATCCCGAGGTTACTCTTGAGCATATGCTCGTTGACAACAGCGCAATGCAGCTTGTAAAGGACCCTGCGCAGTTTGACGTTATGGTAACGGAGAATATGTTCGGTGATATTCTGTCGGACGAGGCAAGCATGATTACAGGCTCTATCGGTATGCTCCCCTCTGCCAGCATGAACGAAACAAAGTTCGGTCTCTATGAGCCGAGCGGCGGTTCTGCTCCCGACATTGCAGGTCAGAACAAGGCAAACCCGATAGCTACTATACTTTCAGCCGCAATGATGCTCCGTTACAGCTTTGATATGGTGAAGGAAGCTGACGCAGTTGAAAATGCAGTAAGCAAGGTGTTGAAGGACGGTTTCCGCACAGGCGACATCATGAGCGAGGGTATGACAAAGCTGTCCTGCTCGGAGATGGGCGACAAGATAGCAGAGAATATATAACAATAATTTCAGCCGCAGTGAAAACTGCGGCTCAGATTGTAGAAAAAGTCTTTTTTTGAAACAAATTTCTAACTCACTATCCCTATCCCCTTTAGGACACTCTGATGGCTTTGCCTCGTGCAAAGCTTGGTGTGTCCTTATTTCGGCATCCATGCCAAACTGCCCCCTTTCCCCGGAAAGGGGGATTTTACTGGGGCTACCGCCCCTAGACCCTGTCGGGGGCGGTAGCCCCTGCGACCCCATTTTTAAACAAACAAGATGTTTTTCAACAGTTTGAGCCGCAGTGAAAACTGCGGCTGATTTATATGCATAAAAAGAAGCTGTGACGGAATATTACTTTCCGTCACAGCTGATTTATTTATCTTTGGTCTTACTGCTGAATACCGTTATTGTT
>SAMEA104315429__coassemble_1582_pt1 | contig 10805 bp, 9 predicted proteins | sample SAMEA104315429__metabat2_high_PE_024 | metagenome-assembled genome bin SAMEA104315429 (sample SAMEA104315429) | gut metagenome | biome: Monkey gut; feature: monkey-associated habitat; material: faeces | place: China | collected 2013 | reverse complement strand
ACGCTTCTTAACGGAAATATGACTTATCAAGGAGAATCAAGTATGAACGTAAAAGTTATCAACGGTACATCATTACCGAACATTCCCTGGCAGGACAGACCCGCAGGCTGTAAGGACGTTATCTGGCGTGCAGACAACAACCCCATAATCCCCCGTGACCTTCTTCCTACCAGCAACTCTATCTTCAACAGTGCAGTTGTTCCTTTCGAGAGCGAAAAGGGCAAGTTCGCAGGTGTTTTCCGTGTTGACGATAAGGAAAGAAATATGGCTATCCACGCAGGCTTCTCTGAGGATGGCGTACACTGGAACCTCAACGAAGAAAAGGTTGAATGGATAAATGACGATCCCGAAACTGCAGAAGCTAACCCCTGGCAGTACGGCTACGATCCCAGATGCGTATGGATCGAGGACAGATTCTGGATCACATGGTGCAACGCATACGGCTGGAAGCCTACAATCGGTGTGGGCTGGACAAAGGACTTCAAGGAGTTCCACCAGTGCGAAAACGCATTCCTCCCCTTTAACAGAAACGGTGTTCTGTTCCCCCGTAAGATAAACGGCAAGTACGTTATGTTCAGCCGTCCTTCAGACAGCGGTCACACACCTTTCGGTGATATGTACCTTTCACAGTCGCCCGATATGAAGTACTGGGGCGAACACAGACACGTTATGGCTCCTATGAAGGGCTGGGAATCACTCAAGATCGGTGCAGGTCCTATCCCGATAGAAACAAGCGAAGGCTGGCTGGTATTCTACCACGGCGTTCTCCAGAGCTGCAACGGCTATGTATACAGCTTCTCAGCTGCTATCCTCGACATCGACAAGCCCTGGAAGGTTAAGTATCGTTGCGCTGAGTACCTTCTCAACCCCAGAGAGTATTATGAGTGCGTAGGCGACGTTCAGAACGTTACATTCCCCTGCGCAGCACTCTGCGACGCTGATACAGGCAGAATCGCTATCTACTACGGTTGTGCAGATACCTGCGTAAGCATGGCATTCACAACTGTTGATGAGGTTGTAGACTACGTTAAGAAGCACAGCAGTGTCTGATTGACAGACAAAGCATAAAACTATCCCCTCCGCAAAAGCGGAGGGGGTTTTTGCGTTATATGCGGCTTGAGTCCTGCGGATTATATACCCATTATCTCTTTTTCTTCGGCGGTGAGCTTTGAAGCGTATACCTGATACCCTTCTTCTCCGTAACTGTTCAGAACTATATCCATAACCTCACGGAAAATGTACCGCCTTGCTTTTTCGGGATTTAAAAATAGCTTTTTGTCAAGCGTTTTGCCGCCAACCGTGTGACAGCATACATAAAATATAAATTCACGTTTCGCCGTTATCGTGAAATGTTCGCAGTAGCAATTACCTGTGAACGAATAAACCGGCGGAATATCAAGCTCCCGAAAACGTTCTTCGAGAGCCTTTAATTTTTTCGGCACACTTTTATGCTTGGCAGGCTTATCTGTACCGTAAATTTCACGGCACATACTTCTGTCTGAAATATGATTTTTGTAAATCTGAATGATGACACAGACAAGTGCCATGACCGCTATGACCGAGCCGATTATAAGCAGTACAGCGCCTATCGGTGAATCTGTTATCTGTGAGCTGTTCATATTATACCTCAATGATTGTTAATGTGTGTTTGTGTTTGTTGTGTCTGTTGTGCTTGCTGTACTCGTGCCGTTATGTACGGGAACAGTGTAATCCTGCGGCTGAATAGGTGCGCCGCAGTGAGGGCAGGCGTTGCAGCTGCCTACGGTATAAACGCCTCCGCAGTATTCGCAGGAGGCCTGTTTCATTACAACGGATTGCGGCTGCGGTGCAGTCTGCTGAGGAGGAGCATAGTAGCCGTCAAGCGGCACTTCCTTTGCTCCCTTGTATTTCTTTGCATTGGGGCGGAAGAATACCATAAAGAATGCGTGAACGCAGACGAACAGGAGCATAAAGATTCCTATTCCGAAGGTTTCGCCCTCAAATCTGAACTTCATTACAGTAGGAGTAAGTGCGTTGAAGCTATCGGTGATAGCGTCATTTACCTTTGTTCCCTCGACAAGTAACCTCTTGTGCAGATCGTTTGTAAAATCGTATGCTACGGATGAAGTAATGATACTGTCGGTATCATCGCCCTGCATACCCTCCCAGTACCAGTTGTTGAATTCGTCGTCGGGATCTTTCGGCTGAGAATACACTATCAGCCAGTGCTTTTCGTCATAGAACCGGTTTACATAAAGCTCATAAGCGTACTTCTCAAGGTTGGTATAGTTATCCTCCCAGTCGGAGTTGTACACAGTCATTACCGCAGGAGAAATACCCGTTGTGTTGAAGAAATCCTCAAGTGCGTCACTGAGCTTTGTTGTATCTCCGAGTACGTTAGCGTCGTCCTGTATGACTATCTGCGAGTTATAATCTACCTTCAGCTTTTCGGGTACGCCGAAAGACGTGAATATCATCAAGAACGCCGCCAGAACAAACGGTACATAGAATATGAGCATTAAAAATCTCAGCTTGCTCGGACCTTTTGAAAGGTCGGTATCCGAGTAGACGTAGTTCGGAACGCCGTTTCTGTAGTAGACGAATCTTCTTGCACCGGGGAAATATGTGCGGCTGGTTCTTATTCTGCTTGAGCCGCCTCCCGATGATGAACGGTGTGACGAGCTGTGCGATGAGGAGGAGTGGTGGCTTCCGCCCCCGTGAGAGCCTCCGCCCGATGAGTGTGGCATATTATACCTTCTTTCGTGTGACTTTTGATATTATTCTACCATAAATTAACCGTCAAATCAAGATATAAAGCTATTCGGAGTGACGGCTGAAAACCGTAAAGCGTTAAAAATCAAATGTAAAGTTGCACGGCAAAAATGTAAAGTCGGTGTATAGTTTGGCTTTGCTATGCGGAATATGCGGCTTTACAAAAACTTTACCGACTTTATACCATTCCTTGCTTTAATGTAAAGCGTGTTCTGACTATAATATGAAATGTAGTCGGGAGGAAAACCGAACGGCAGATAAAAAACGTACATAAACATTAAGGAGTATCAGGAAAACTCCGAGGGGTATGACCCTTTAGAAAGGAAACAACATGAACAAAAAATTAATATCACTTATCGCAGGCGTAGCTTTAGTTGCTGCAGCAACAGGCTGTTCAGAAACTGCAACAAGCAGCGTAGCAGGCACATCTTCTACGGCAGGCACATCTGCAAGCGAAGCATCATCAGCTACAGAAGAGCTCAGCGGCACACTGTCAATGAACGGTTCAACATCAATGGAAAAGGTTATCAAGGCTGTTAACGGCGCATTTATGGAAAAGAACAAGGGTGTAACAGTAAACTTAAACCTCACAGGTTCAGGTACAGGCATCCAGGAAGCTTCCGAAGGCAAGTGCGACATCGGTAACTCGTCAAGAAAACTCAAGGATGAAGAAGCTGAAAAGCTTGACGCTACAGTAGTAGGACTTGACGGTATCGCTCTCGTAGTAAACCCCGCAAACAAGCTCGAAGACATCACACTCCAGGATCTTGCAAAGGTATATTCCGGCGAGATTACAAACTGGAAGGAGCTTGGCGGCGATGATAAGGCTATCGTAGTTATCGGCCGTGAGGACGGTTCAGGTACAAGAGACGGTTTCGAGTCTATCGTAATGGGCGACAAGGAACCGAAGTACGCACAGGAGCTTGAGTCTACAGGTTCAGTTATCAATGCAGTTGCAACAACAGACGGTGCTATCGGTTACGCTTCACTTGCAAACGTTGACGAAACAGTAAAGGCTCTCAAGGTCGGTGGCATTGAAGCTACAGAAGAAAACGTAAAGAGCGGCGCTTATGAGGTACAAAGACCCTTCATCTGTGCAACACTCAAGGGCTCTGACAACAAGCTCGTTAAGGCTTACCTCGACTTCATTCTCTCAGAAGAAGGTCAGGCACTCGTACTTGCACAGGGTGCAGTTCCCGTAAAGTAAAAAACAAGTCGATAATTCCTATACAGTAAGCACTTTTCCGGTAGCAATCCGTTACCGGAATTTGCTGTATAAGTATGTATAGCCCTGAAAGGATGGTTTACTTGGAAAAGACAAGCGGCGCAGCAGTTGCGGTAGGCTCGGTCAGAAAGCAGAGATCTGCTATAAGAAGTAAAAAATCGGGATTCACAAACGTTACAGAGCGTGTGATGAAGTACATATTTACCGTGTGTGCAGTCACAGCGGTAGCGTGCGTCCTGATGATAACAATTTATATGATAATATCGGGTGCTCCCGCCATAGGAAAAATCGGAATCACTGATTTCCTGTTCGGTGACACATGGTACGCAAAGAAAGAACAGTTCGGTATCCTCCCGCTGATTCTCACGTCGGTATTCGGTACTCTCGGCGCAATAGTGATCGGTGTTCCGATAGGACTTCTCACAGCGGTGTTCCTGTCCGAGCTTGCACCTAAGGCTATGAAGAACGTAGTAAAGCCTGCGGTCGAGCTTCTTGCGGGTATCCCGTCGGTTATATACGGTTTGCTCGGTGCAAATCTTGTAAAGCCGCTTATGTACGCACTGGAGGAGGTCATTTACGCTAATGATCCTACACATCAGTTCACAGGCGGCGCAAACCTTGCAAGTGCCATAATCGTACTTGCCATAATGATACTCCCCACTATCATAAACATTTCGGAGAACGCAATATCCGCCGTTCCTTCCGAATACAGAGAGGCAAGCTACGGACTGGGAGCTACCAAGATACAGACTATCTTCAAGGTAGTTATCCCTGCCGCAAAGTCGGGTATTGCGTCCGGTGTCGTTCTCGGTGTCGGCAGAGCAATAGGTGAGGCAATGGCTATCATCCTTGTTGCAGGCAACAGCGCAAATGTGCCAGAGCTGTTCTCATCGGTAAAATTCCTCACAACAGGTATTGTTGCCGAATTCCCGTATTCGAGCGGACTTCACAGAGAGGCACTCTTTGCGATAGGACTTGTGCTGTTTGTGTTCATTATGATAATAAATCTGATACTCAACGGCATACTCAAAAAGGGCGGCAAAAAGGAAAAAGCGGCAAAGACCGCAGGAAAGGCGTGATAGATTATGGCAAAAACTATGGCAAAAGCAGTTACGAATTCTCTTACTAAAAAGCGCAGAAGAGTAAGCGACATAGTGCTGAAGGCTCTGATTTTTCTTTCGTCGGGTATAGTCGTTGCGCTGACGCTCGGTATGATTATATACATAGCCGTAAAAGGCACAGAGGGAATGAGCCTGAACTTCCTTACAACTCCGGCGTTCTCATATCCTTACGAAAACTACGGCGTACTCGGCAATATAATCAATACGCTTTATCTTGTAGTGATTACGCTTATCATCGCAACACCTGTCGGTGTAGGTGCGGCAATATATCTTACCGAATACGCAAAGCAGGGCAGACTTACAAGAATAATCGAATTTACTACCGAAACGCTTGCAGGTATCCCCTCAATCATATACGGACTTTTCGGCAGTGTGTTCTTCTACAATATCTTCAAGGTGAACTACTCACTGCTTACAGGTGCGCTGACATTGTCAATAATGGTACTGCCCACCATAATCCGTACCACACAGGAGGCGATAAAGACCGTTCCTATGGGATACAGAGAGGGTGCTGCCGGACTTGGCGCACCTAAGTGGCATACTATAAGGACCGTTGTTCTTCCAAGCTGTATAGACGGTATACTGACCTCAGTAATCTTGTCTATCGGTCGTATAGTCGGCGAGTCTGCGGCACTTATCTTCACAGCAGGTATTGCCGCTGAGGTAGGTATAAATTCGCTCGGCGATATTTTCGGCAAGGTGATGAATCAGGGCGGCTCGCTCACTGTTCAGCTTTACCAGTACGCACAGCGTGGTGGTGCAGAAATGAAGTACGCATTCTCTACAGCGCTTGTACTGCTTGTAACAGTGCTTATAATCAATATATGCGCAAAGCTGGTCGCTTATAGAATAAGAAAGAAACGCTCGGTATAATGCCGTAAAAAGAAAAGAGGATAAACAATGTCAGATATAATCGTATCTCAGAGCGATGTGAAGCTCTGTACAAGAAATGTAAATCTATATTACGGAGAAAATCACGCTCTCAAGGACATAAACCTTGATATAAAGACAAATAAGATAACCGCCTTCATCGGTCCTTCGGGCTGTGGCAAATCCACATATCTGAAAAGCCTTAACCGTATGAACGATCTGATACCGGATTGTAAGATAACAGGTCAGTTCCTGCTTGACGGCGAGGACATCTACGCTGACGGCGTTGACACAAACGTACTGCGTCGCAGGATAGGAATGGTGTTCCAGAAGCCCAACCCCTTCCCTATGAGCATTTACGATAACATAGCATACGGACCGAGAGTACACGGTATAAAGAGCAAGGCAAAGCTCGACAGGATAGTCGAGGAGAGCCTTATCGGTGCGGCTGTTTTTGACGAGGTAAAGGACAGACTTCATAAATCCGCACTCAGTCTTTCGGGCGGTCAGCAGCAGAGAATCTGTATCGCAAGAGCAATCGCCGTTCAGCCTGAGGTCATCCTTATGGATGAGCCTACATCGGCGCTCGACCCTGTATCGACACTTAAAATCGAGGAGCTTATGAACACGCTCAAGGAAAAGTACACGGTAGCTATTGTAACTCACAATATGCAGCAGGCAACAAGAATTTCGGACTACACGGCTTTCTTCCTTGTAGGAGAGATGGTCGAGTACGCACCGACAGACGAACTGTTCTCACGTCCCGTTGATAAGCGGACGGAAGATTATATCACAGGACGTTTCGGTTGATTTTATACGTTATGTGTGATATTATATTAGAAAGGGCAAACAGAAATGAGAGAAACATTTGAACATAAGCTCGGCAAGCTGAATAACGATCTTATCCGTATGGGCGGAATGATAGAGGAGGCGATAGCTTCCGCCATCACAGCACTGCGTGACAGCGATGCCGTTCTTGCAAAAAAGGTAGTAGACGGCGACAGAGCGGTAGATGAGGAAGAGAAGAACATCGAGAGCCAGTGCCTGTCTATAATACTTCGTGAACAGCCTGTCGCAAGAGATCTTCGTAAGGTTTCTGCGGCGCTCAAAATGGTGACAGATATGGAGCGTATAGCCGACAATGCCGCAGATATTGCGGAGATCAGCCTTACCGCAGACGTATCTGCTATCATGCACATAGTAAGAGAAATACAGACTATGAGCGAAAAGGTAATAATAATGGTTTCGCACTCTATAGATTCATTCGTAACAACCGATATGGAGCTTGCGAATGAAACGATAAAGGCTGACGATGAGGTAGACGAGCTGTTCGTTTCTATAAGAAACCGCATAGTAGAGCTTATAAAGAGCGAGCATTGCAGCGGTGATGTTGCGGTTGACGCTCTTATGATAGTGAAATATCTTGAAAGAATAGCCGACCATGCGGTAAATATCTGCGAGTGGGTGGAATTCTTCAAGACGGGAGAATACAAGAATACCCGTATTATATAAACTTTGGAGGCTGATACAATGGCTGAACGTATCTATATTACAGAGGACGATGACAGTATAAGAGAGCTTGTGACGGTCGCTCTTTCGGCTTATTCATACGAGGTGGAGAGCTTTGTCAGTGCAGAGGACTGCCTTGCCGCAATCGAAAAACAGGTGCCGGATATATTCCTGTTCGACATAATGCTGCCAGGTATGGACGGTGTGCAGGCAGTGAAGATTCTTCGTGAAAACGAGAAAACAAAGAATACGCCGATACTTATGCTGACAGCAAAATCAGCCGAGATAGACAAGGTGTTCGGGCTTGAAAACGGCGCAGATGATTATCTCACAAAGCCGTTCGGCATTATGGAACTTGCCGCAAGAATAAAGGCACTTTTAAGGCGTTCCGGCAGAAGCACGTCGGACAGCGTTTCCGATAAGATTACCGCAGGCGGCATAACGGTAAACACATCTCTCAGAGAGGTGAGCCGTGACGGCAGACCGATAGAGCTTACGCTGAAGGAATACGAGCTTCTTTTGTATCTTCTGAAGAACAGGGCAAGAGTTGTCAGCCGTGAGGAGCTTCTCACGAAAGTGTGGGGCATAGATTTTGTCGGTGAAACAAGAACGCTCGATATGCACATAGGAACGCTCAGAAAAAAACTCAGCGATGATGCCGAGAACGCTCATCTTATCAAAACGGTAAGAGGAGTAGGCTACAGATTTATAGGAGAATAACAGGAGGACGTACAGATGAAAAAAGCGCTTATAGTACGTTTTCTTATAGTAATTGCGATAGTTATGTCGGTGTGCGTTGTATCTGCTACCGCACTTCTTTCAAGCACGGAGCAGAACGTCAGAAAAAGCGATATGCTGACTTCTCTCGGACTTATCCGTGTGATATATGAGGACGAAACCGACCACGACTATGACCTTGCAAACAGATTAAGCTCACTTGTCGGCAATGCCAGAGTGAGCTTTATCAATAAGGACGGAACTGTATTTGTAGATACCTATATTGACGGCGAGCCGGACGATAACCACAGTACCCGTGAGGAGATAAAGCAGGCAGAGCTTACAGGAAGCGGAGTAGCCGTAAGATATTCCAAGACGCTCGGCAAAAATCAGATCTATGCCGCTATGAAGGTTAAGGATGACGATATAATCAGAATAAGCTACAATATAAACAGCTATATGGATTTTGCGTCAATGTTCATAGCGCCTATGCTGATAGCCGCCGCAATAGGCATAATAGCAGGGCTTATAGCGGTGAGCAGTGTTGCCCGCCAGATAATGAAGCCGATAAACAGCATATCAAAGGCTATGAGCGGTATGAAATATGTAGGTGACGAAAAAATCTCTGCGGAGCTTGACGAGATACCCTCGCACAAATACCCCGAGCTTGATGAATTTGTCACAATGTTCAATTTTATGCGTAAAAGCATACAGGATAATATGAAGACGCTTGAAAACGAGCGTGAAAAGGAACGCTTCATACTTGAAAGCCTTCAGGACGGTGTAATTCTTTACGATAACGATCTTTCGGTAATTTCAATAAACCGTGCCGGTCTTAAGCTGCTCGGTGCTTCTGATGAAAACGGTGCTTCAACCGTACCCGAGCTTGCAAGAAAGCCCGAGATAATCAGCGGAGCGGAAAAAGCGGCAAACGAGGACAGGACGGTAACTATAGAAAGCACCGTTGACGGCAGGATCTTGCTCGTGCAGGTATTCCCCGTATCCAAAAGCGGAATAGATGCAATGCACGGCGGACTTATGGTTATCCGTGATGTTACCGACAAGCGTATGTCCGAACAGCTGAAAGCCGATTTCTTTGCAAATGCCGGTCATGAGCTGAAAACGCCTCTCACGGCAATTTCGGGCTTTGCCGAGCTTCTTGAAAACGGACTTGTGCCTAAGGATAAGAAGGACTATTACATCGGAAAAATTCTTACCGAAGCCAAGAGAATGTCAACAATAATCAGCGACATTCTTGAAATATCCTCCCTTGAAAATAAGACCACAGCCGAGGAAGTGACCGACTGTAAGCTGTCCGAGATATGCACAGCGGTAAAGGAATGTCTGGAGCCTGCGGCTTCTGCCAGAAATGTCACGATAGAACTGTCAGGCGACAGCTTTACCGTCCGTGCCGCATACAAGCACATATACGAGCTTGTCGAAAACATAGTCAGCAACGCTATAAAGTACAACAAGGACGGCGGCAGAGTAGAGATAACGCTTCACGATGTCGGCGAGATAGGCTGTATCTATGTTAGGGATAATGGCATAGGCATCCCTAAGGAGTCGCTTAACCGTGTGTTTGAGCGTTTCTACAGAGTGGATAAAGGCAGAAGCACCAAAGAGGGCAGTACCGGTCTTGGTCTTTCCATAGTAAAGCATATCGTCAACTGCTACGGCGGCACGGTGACGCTTGACAGCGAGCTTGGCAAAGGTACTCTTGTCTGCGTAAGACTGCCTGTTGCAAAGAATATTTCGGAGTAATGCAACATACAACTATACGCATAATCAGACCCCATTATTTTCTTTTGTTCAAAACGAAGAAAATAATGGGGCTGTTTTTTTACATTTTAGCAAAATTAACAGAAATTTTGCAAAAATCAAATTGACATTGTATAATTTTGATGATATAATAATTACATTAAACTGCCTTTTTGTGTATAATTCTACAGTTTTACCGTAAATGCGACAGCTTATATAATTTATAATTCGTGGCTACACACAAAAACGATGGTTTTATTGTACTGTTTCACAGTAATATAATATCATATGAATATCCGTTGCAAAATATAATTCATAAACGGATTTAAATAAAGGAGGAACCGTTATGGCATTTATTGACGTGGTGGAATGGTCCCCACAGGACAATGCGGAATTTGCATATCGCTTTCCGCACAGCAATCTCAGTACATATACTCAGCTTATAGTACATGAGTCGCAGGAGGCTGTACTTTTTTCAAAAGGACAGATACTCGGAAAATTCGGACCCGGAAAGCACACCCTTTCCACTCAGAACCTTCCGTTATTAAGAAATCTGTACGGCATACCCTTCGGCGGAAAGAATCCGTTCATGGCGGAGGTCTGGTTCGTAAACAAGGTAGCTCCGCTCAACATCGACTGGGAAACATCTTCGATGAGATTTATGGATCCAGACTACGGACAGATGCTGCCGCTTGTGGCAAAGGGAAGATACGGTCTTAAGGTGACCGATGCCGAGCGTTTTCTGGTAAAACTGGTGGGAACACTGCGTTCCTTCACCTCTGCAGAGCTTACCGATCATTTCAAGGGAGCTATGATTTCCAAGACAAACTCGACTATCGTTGCATTTATGA
>SAMEA104315429__coassemble_1456_pt1 | contig 11411 bp, 10 predicted proteins | sample SAMEA104315429__metabat2_high_PE_024 | metagenome-assembled genome bin SAMEA104315429 (sample SAMEA104315429) | gut metagenome | biome: Monkey gut; feature: monkey-associated habitat; material: faeces | place: China | collected 2013 | reverse complement strand
TGTCGGCAAGCGTTGCCGCAAGATCTATATCAAGTACCGATATAAATTCCGATTTTATAACACCGTCAATGGTAAGGTCAAAATTGATAGCGGCAACCATATCCGTCTGCTCATAATTCTGCAGGTCGGCAATATTTACCTCGCTGAGAATGTACGGAGTAGGTGTCGATATATCAATACCCATACCCAGAAATTCCGACAGAGCCGTCGAAGAAGCTCCCATCATCTGATTCATTACTTCGCTTACCGCACTGATATTCAGCTCATCAAACTCAAAATCAGGAGATATAACGGGCGGCTTGCCCATAAGCTGATTAAGTATCAGCTGTACATCGTCCTGCTTTAAGATCATCAGGTTTGAGCCGGAAAGCCCTTTTATGTACTCGATCTTTACGCATATCGCAGGTTCAAGTCTGTCGTAGTTAAGCTCTGATGCCTGAACTACGGTTACCTTCGGCGTAGTGATCCACACTTTGGCGTTGAGCAGCTCGGAAACAGCGGTAGCCGCACTTCCCATACTGATATTCATTATCTCGCCGATAGCGTCAAGCTGCAACTCCGACAGAGTGGTCAGTTTTCCCATTTGCCTTACCTCAATTCTTTAGTATATTATCAATCCTGAACGCTTTCTTTCCGTTCAGTGTACCGAGCTTTCCGTCAAACCAGCAGGTGCTTCCCACTTTTAGCTGTACGTTGTCGGTAATCGGCTTGTTCAGCGGTATTATGTCATTTACCTGCAGATTCAGAACGTCACGGAGCGTGAGCATTGTGTCGTCAAGCACCGCCGTAACAGTAAGCTCCGACTGCGAAAGCGTTGACATAAGGTTTTCCTTACGCTCCGTTTCCTTAGTGGGACTTCCTGCCCTTTTGCCCGAGCTGAACTTAGCCGAGAATTTCTTCATTATCTGATCCATAGTAATTGCCGACATACAGAACGACACTATGGATTTTGAATCGTTTACCGTTACCTCCATCGCAACGATAATCATTGTTTCGTCAGCGTCTGCGGCGGATATTACCCTTGAGTTTGTTTCTATTGATTCCAGTTTCGGATTGGTATCAACATATCCGTCCCATGCCTGCGACATTAGCGAGGTAAAGCGTTCAACAATGCCACGCATTACGTTTATCTCTATTTCCGTAAAATCTCTGTCGGTATCCTGATATGTACCTCTGCCGCCGAGCATACGGTCGATCATTGTAAAGGTGAGCGAGTTTGACAGCTGTAAAACCGCATTGCTTTCCTCAATATCATCGTCCTCTATGCCGAGATCGACAATACCCATTATCGTATAATCCGGAAGAGCATTGCTGAACTCAAAATACTTCTGTTCCTCTATGCTTGCAAGCGAAACCTTGCAGTACAGCCTTAACAGACCTGTTATGTAAGATGAAAGATGCCTTGAATAATTCTCGAATATCCTCTCAAGTATCTTTATCTGTTCCTTAGTGAACTTCTTTGGAGTGCGGAAGTCATACTCCTTGATTTCTTCCTTTTCTTCATGCGTGTCAAGCGATGCGGTATCTCCGCCCGAAAGTACGCTTGACAGCATTGCGTCTATTTGTTCTTGCGTAAGGGTATCAGCCAAAAATTCGCCCCCCTTTCTTGTTTTCTCTTATTCTGACGTTTCGGTCGGTGCCGATGTCAGTATATCTGTAGGAATGCCCGTATATGACGGCTCATATTTCGGTCCTGCGGCGTTTGTGCTGTTGTTGCCGTCGCCCGAGTTATTGTCATACTTGCTTTCCATATTGTCGATTATTTCGTTTACAACGTCACTGTTGACGTCTGAGCTGTTGCTGTCGTTGCGTTCATAAGGATCTGTGTTCGCACCGTTCAGCCTGTATTCGTATTTCAGAATATCGTCTATGACAGCCTGAGATGTAGTGTCAAGCTGCGCTCTCACTATCATAATCTCTACACGTCTGTTCGCCGCTCTGCCCTCAGCCGTTGAGTTGTCGGCAATGGGTGTATAGCACGCTTTTCCCTCTACAGTGAACTTCTCGCTGTCAACACAGCGGTTGTAGTCCATATATTTTACAACGCTTGACGCTCTTGCCGCCGACAGATCCCAGTCGTTGACATCCGATACCGCCTTTGCGGTATGACCCGAAACCGAGCAGGATTTTATATACTTGTTGACCGCCTTTATACCGGGCATGAACTTGTTGAGTACCTGCTTGCCTTCTTCCTTCAGCACCGCACTGTTGCCGTCAAACATTATCGTATTGTTGAAACGGATAAAGATTCTTGTCGGTGTCTGCTCAATATACACATACTGACCGAGATCGTTTTTATCCGTTGTTGTCTTTAAGAAGCTGTAAAGCTGATTGAAGTCGGAGGGAAGACCCTCTGTCTGTTCGCTTGTAGTACCGCCGTTCTGGGTGTTCGGAGGAGCTTCGGCATTACCGTTTGTATCGGCAGCGTTATTCTTCGGCTGTTCGTCCATTACGAATGGGTTTATATAGCTTCCGCTTGACGTAAAGGATTGATATATGTACTGCCATTTCGTTTCGTCTACCGATGATGCAGAGTACAGCAATACGAAAAAGCACAACAGAAGCGTAACCATATCAGCATAGGTATCAAGCCAGTTACCTTTTTCTTCGCCGCTTTCGGCTCTTCTTTTCGCCATTTTTCTCCACCGCCTTTCTTCTGACGCTTAACCAATATATTGTATCACATTTCAGCGATTATTTCAATACTAAATTCCTTTTGCTTCAGCCGTATTTCCCGTCCTGTCGGAAACAGGCGGATATTGTTACTTGCTGCCCTTCTTCTTTATATCGGTCTGTGCAAGCATAAATTCGAGCTTTTCCTGAATAAGTCTGGGGTTTGAGCCTGCCGCAATCGACAGCACGCCTTCCTCTATTATCTGCATACAAAGAAGCTCCTGTTCGTGACTGTTCTTCAGCGATGATGCAATCGGCGCAAACAATACGTTTGAGAACAGCGAGCCGTAGAAGGTCGTGATAAGCGCAACCGCCATACCGCTTGACAGGTTGCTTGAGTCGGCACCCATACCCTTAAGCATATTTACAAGGCCGACAAGAGTACCCAACATTCCGAATGCGGGGAATACAGACATACCTTTTTCAAAGAAAAGTCTGCCTCTTTCGTGACGTTCGCACATAAAGTCTATCGCGTCGTCAAGCATACTTTTTACTTTATCAAGGTCGTTTGCGTCTACTATCAGCATAAGGCTTTCCTTGAGGAACGGATCCTCACACTTGTTCGCACTGTCTTCAAGCGAGATAAGACCTTTTGTTCTGGCGATCTTTGCAAATTCAACTATCTGTTCTATGTAGCTTTGCGGATTGAATTTTTTAGGGAACAATGCCAGCTTCAGATACTTCGGCAGATTTTTAAGGTATGAGAGCGGGAACGAGGCGAAAAGACAGCCTATAGTACCTCCGACTGTGATAGCAAGCGAGGGTACATCTATGAACCAGTCAAGCTGACCGCCGTTAAATATACCGAATGTAACCAGACCGAATGATACTACCCAGCCTATGATGATCGTAATATTCAAAATAACTTCCTCCTGTAAGGGTTTATATAGAACAGCCAACAGCTGTAATATTCACAATTTATATGCTTCTCTCGGGACGCTGACGTCTTACAGACAGCCTGTACTCCTTGATGAGAGAAAGTATCTCGTTCATCGACTGCTCAACTATGTATGAATGTCCCGTACTCGTGGTAATTACCGTGTCGGGATTTTCCGTTACTATTTCGATAAGATCGGGATTAAGCATAAACTTTTCCCCGTTGAGCTTTGTAAGTATTATCATATATTTCCTTCCTTTGCGGTATTGTCCGCACTGTAATTGATTCCGTCTGTATGAATATGCAGATACAGCCGTTTATCATAACCGTTCAGGCATAATATAACGGGCATTCCGGCGGAGCTGACGCTCCGCCTGCCCTTATAAACTTGAATTTATATCGCAGAAACCTGCAATTTTCGCCAAACTCTTGGCTTTTGAACAATTTGTCGGTTTGTCTGCCTGTAAACACAGAACAGTTTTTCCGATTTTTCGTAGGGTGAGGGTCTGTATGCGCTTGTTTGGCTTCACGTTCTGAAAAAACGCAACCAACATTTTCCACTTTTCGTAGGGGAGGGGCTCGCCCCTCCCGTTGCATCAAACCTTACCGGCTTTACAAACCTTGCAAAAGTAGCACAACCTTAGCTTAGCACTACCACTCTTGCAAAATTCGCTATACATTTTTAATATCATTTTGAAAAAGAAATTCCTTATCGGGAGGGGCGAGCCCCTCCCCTACAAAAAATTTTTTATGATATTAATTTTTATTATAGTTTTGCGATGAAACCAAAGTCGTAAATTACATCAACAACGGAACCCCCGCCGATAACGAAAGTTACGCTGACATCAAACCTTTAGAACGGCGGAATTTGCTGCGGCTCACAGCCGCAAAGGCGTAATTTGCTGCGGCTTACAGCCGCAACGTCACATTGCCACCCCGCCGATGATGGAAGTTACGCCGCTGTCAAACCTTTAGAACGGCGGAATTGCCTGCGGCGGCACGCCGCCGTTAGCGCTTGAGGTTTACTATTTCTTCGAGCATCGTGTCCGAAGTGGTGATGATTCTTGAGTTTGCCTGGAAGCCTCTCTGCGTGATGATCATATCGGAGAATTCCTGCGACAAGTCAACGTTTGACATTTCGAGCGCACCCGATACTACAGAAGCAGAACCGTTTTCGCCTGCAATGTTTACCTGAGGCTGACCCGATGAAAGAGTTTCTCTCCAGTAGGAGCTTCCCACCTGCTCAAGACCGTTGGGGTTATCGAATGTAACAATATCAATTCTGCCGAGCATTATGATGCCGTGTACGCTGTGTACGCCGTATATAGTGCCGTCCTCGTTGATATATACGCTGTCAAGATCCTTTACCGTCTGCGTAGCCGCAACACGTCCGTCTGTCATCTTGATATTGCCCAGAAGCTGGACCATATCAGAGTAGAAGTTGTTCGAGCCGCCGGCAAGACCAACCTTGCCGTCTGTGGCAAGAAGCGTTTCAAGTGCGCCGTTTGCAGCGTCCCAGTCCGTACTTGTAACCTTAAGCTGATACTTTTCGTTACTGCCTGCCGCCTTGTCTACAGCCGCCTGTATGTCGGCTACCGTAGCACCGGGGCAAACGCTTATCGTAAGACCGTTGTCTGACCACTTTGCCGTTGTATCTGCGGCATTCTTGGAATATCTTAAGTTTATCGTGTAGTTGTTTGCATATTCTCCTGCGTTTACGGTTGTAAACGTAAGAGAAGCCTTTGTTGTTCCGTCGTCCAGCTTCATTGTGTTTGTAGCTGTCGTTGCAGGAATATCTGCCGCAGGAGGCACCGTATCAAGCTCAAAGTGGAGCGGAAGTACGCCCTCAATGCTTACACCGCCGTTTTCACAAGCACGGGTAACAGCGTCCTCAAGATCGTTGAGGTTTGTATAATCATTCTTTTCGTTAAGTTGTACAACGAGCTTGTTTCCGCTCATATAAGCGTAATCGCTCTCACCTACGGTAAATCCTACAGATATGTTGCCGTCAGGTGTCGCTGTATCTGCCGATACTGTAAGCGGATATGTACCGCCCTTGTATGTAATTGTCTTTGAGTAGCTCGCTTCATTATCGAGGATCTCAGGAACTACGAATGTAATTCTGTTGGATGATGCGTCAACGCCTGTTGCGTCACCGCTTACACCGAGTACCATATTACCGTTTGAGTCAACAAGGTTTCCTGCGTTATCAACGTTGAAAACGCCTGCTCTTGAATAGAAGATGTTGCCGGCTTCGTCCATTACCTGAAAAAATCCATCGCCCGATAAAGCACAGTCATAAACGCTGTCAGAATATGTGAAGCCCGACTGTCCCATTACCTGTCCGATAGCGCCCAGCTTAGTACCGTAACCTACCTGAGAGGGATTTACACCACCCTGGAGGTTAGAGCCTGCCGAGCCGTTCTTCTTAGTCTGGTAATATACCTCCTGGAAGGTAGTTACGCTTGTCTTGAAGCCTGTAGTGTTTACGTTTGCGATGTTGTTACCTATAACGTCCATCTTCTGCTGATGTGTCTTTAATCCTGACACGCCCGAGAATAAAGATCTAACCATGATCTGTTCCTTTCTCCATCGTGCCGACCGCTCTTACCCGTCTGTCATTCGGGGTAAGGAATACTTCCTTTCGGTCCGGTATTACATAATTACGGTCGAGTCGATGTTCGTAAAAATATTTCCTTTTAAATCTTCCTGTGACATAGTTGTGATTACCGTGCGGTTTTTCACACTTACCACAAAAGCAGTCCTGTCTACGAGTACCAGTGTTTCGTTACTGCCCTTTTCTGCGGCTATCTCAATGCCGTCATTAAGTCTTTGCAGCATATCCGAGTCAAGTATCTCGATATTTCTGCTTTCTATACGCTTCATTGCGTGTTTTGAAAAGCCTACCGCCGAGTTTCTTGCATCAAGCTCGCTTTGTAGAGCTTCTGCAAATGTTCCTCCCGACTGTTGTGCGGCCTTTTCAGCATTCCCTGCTTTTGCGGTGTTAACGTTGCCTGTCGAAATCTGCAGATTCCGCAGCTTGAGTTCATTTATCAACATAACACTGCCGCCTTTTTATTTACTTGTTGCCCTCGGCACTTCCTGCCGGAGCTTTCGTGTTCTTGTCAGCCGTACTTCCCGTACCCTCGCTGACGTGTACTATCTCGTCAATAGAGTAGAGATAATTGTCTATCACGATCTTAGCGTCGCCGTCCTGCATTTCTGCCGACTCGACCTTGCCCTTTGCGTAGTAGAATTTGCCGTCGTCGCCGAGTACCTTTACCGTTACTTCCTTGCCCACATATCCCAGTGCCTCGGTCATCGTATGTAACGTACCCTTGCTTACCGTATCGCTTATCGCCTTTACTGCCGATAAATCATACTGCTTGCCGTCAACTACTACCTTAACATCGCTTCCGCTGATGTTTACTCCGGTGCATACGCCCGATAAAAGCGTTCCGTCGTCGCTCTGCGCATTCATTGTAAGCGTCTTGCCTACAAGACCTGCCGCATAGTTTGACATACTGTACTTCAGATTGTCCTGCTGTGCCTGTAATGCCGTGAACTGTGCCATCTGCGACACGAACTCGGTATTGGACGTAGGCTCAAGCGGATCCTGGTTGCTCATTTCCGCCATAAGCAGACTGAAGAACGTATCTGTGCTTATCGTATCGTTCTTGCCCGAATTCTTGAAAAGGTCCTTATACTTTTCGTGATTTGACTGTACACTCTGAAGACTTGAAATGTCTGCCATCTGTTATCCTTTCATGTCAGTCCGACCGATAAAAAATCAGTCCATCGTCTGAATCTCCCCCAACAGCTCCTCAAAGTCGTCCGTGTCATTCTTCTGCTGACTGTGCGACTGCTGTCTGTAAGGGTTCTTACTGCTGCCGTCAAAATCTCTCTGGAAAAGTTCCGCCTGCGAGGTTTCCACCTTGTACGAGGTAAGCTCCACATCGTCATTCTTCAGCGCATACGCAAGCTGCTGTGACTTTGCCTGTAAAAGCTCCTTCGCCGCCTGAGTTTCCGTCAGTATCTCAACCGTGAGTTTTCCGCCCTCATTTGCCATACGAACCGTGATTTTGCCCAGTGTTTCGGGTGTAAGCACAACCGTAAGCGTGCTTCTGCCGTTTGCCTTAGGTGCGTGTTCGCTCACAAACTCAGCCATATCGCTTATCGGTACTCTGAGAGTGCGGATTTCCTGCCCGTTTTCGTCATAACGGCTTTCTGTTCTTGCAAATACATCACTGCCCTTTGCAAGCATATCGCTTACCGCATTCTTGTCGGTAACCTTCTGCTCGGTTTCAAGGTCGCTGTCAGACTTAGTAACCTCGTTTCCCTTGGTTATCGCTCTCAGCTCGTCGCTCTTGCTTTCGATGTTTCTCTTGGCAAATGCCATTCTCGGAGCATTGTCATCCTGCGTCTGTATATCCTGCTTTACGCTGTTGTCGCCGTATTTTTCGTATGACGTTACCGTAAATTCAGCCTTTACAGCCTCAGGACTATCCGCTTTTATACTGTCCGCTTTTATACCGGATGTTTCCTGCCTGCCTGTTTTCCCGATAAAGCCCATCTTATCGACAAAATCGGTCTTGTCGGTAAAAGTCGTATCCGCCTTTGAACGTATATCATCCGCATCTGAAGACTTTCCCGTATTTCCGACAGCCACGCTTGCAAAAGCGTCTGACTTGTCAGCTGTTATAGCCACAGCATTTTCACCGGCAATGCTGTCTGAAGCGATTTCCGCATTGACGTTCGCTTGGTTTACTGTATCCGCAGATTCGCCGTTATTCATCTGAATTTCACTCGCAAAATCATTTACGGCGGAAATCTCTCCGTTTTGTAAACCGAGAGCCGTATTAACGTCATTCCCGTCTGCAATTTTGCTGAAAGCACCTTCTTCGGATAACACATCGCCTATCGGATTGCTTACCTCAAGACCGTTCATGATCTGCATAAGCTCGCTGTTGCCCGTCTGAATTGCATCAGCATAAAACTGCATCGTACCGCCTTGCAGATATCCTGCAAGCTCGGCTGTTTTAAGCAGCTCCTTCAGCTCCTGCGCATTCTGTTCAAGCTCGTTCAGTCCGCTTAATATCTCACCGTTCATAACAGCCTTATTATCGGCATTCATTCGCACGGCCGAGTTCATATTGCACTGCTGACCGCTTGTTACCATAGCACCGAGCGTATCGGAGAAACCTCCGGCAGTACCGCTTGCTGAGCCGTTTTGTACGCTACCTGCCGAGATTGTGGCGGCATTGCCAGCAAACGTTGTAACAACGGCAGGCAATACTGCTGTCCCATTCATCATATCTCACCCCCTTTCAGTGCTATTCATTGTCAAAAACAATATATGCTTTTTAACAACTTTTATATATTTAACGTGTTTGAACCGTTAAAATTTATGAAAATTGCACAGCTTTCCACCTTGTATTGTAACACATTTCGAACTATATGTCAACAATTTACGGTGTATTACCTCCGTTTGAAGAGCCGTTTGTCACAAATTCCTCTATGATCTGCTCCTGCTCCTTCTGAGAGGCGTATCTGTACTCTTCAAGCTGTTTTTCCTCCAGCTTTTCAAGCTTAGAAACCTCTTTTGTAGCGTCTATGACCTTCTGAAGCTGAGTTTCAATTTCCTCACGCTTATGCGCCATAAGCCCCTTTATGCGATATATGTCCTGTTGCAAAGAGGAAACATATTTCTTGTGCAGCGACAATCTCATAGCGGTAGTGCCGCCTCGCACAAGCTCGTTCAGCTTGTCTATGCTCTGTTCGTACTCAGCCACCTTTGCGTCAAGCTCGCTTTGCATTTCCGCAAGCTCCGCCCTTAGTCTGCCGAGTATTGATTTCTCGCTGTCAAGCACCTGATCGTTGTACTTTTTCAGCGACTGCAATGTAAAATTAAACTTCTTCATATCGCATTAATATCAGGAAACCGCCGCCTTTAACAGCTTTATGGTATCCTCCATCGAGAACGATTCATACATTCCCTGCATCAGAAAATCGTTTATCTTGTCTATCTTCTTTATAGCCTCGTCAAGAGCCGGGTTTGTACCCTTCTTGTACGCTCCTATCGAGATAAGGTCTGCGTTGTTGTTGTAAAGTGCAAGCAGATTTCTCAGCTTTCCTGCCGCTTTATTATGCTCCGGGTCTGCAATTGCCGACATAAGACGTGAGATGCTCGGCAGTATGTCAATTGCAGGATAATGGTTCTGCGCCGCTATCTTACGGCTCAGAACTATATGTCCGTCAATTATACCTCTTACGGTATCCGATATAGGCTCGTTTGTATCGTCACCCTCAACAAGCACAGCATAAATTCCCGTTATACTGCCCTTTTCGAAGTTTCCCGCCCTTTCGAGCAACTTCGGCATTGCGGCGTATATTGACGGGGTATAGCCTCTTGCAACGGGAGGCTCGCCTGTCGAAAGACCTATCTCACGCTGTGCCATAGCAAAACGTGTAAGATTATCCATCATCAGCAGAACGTCCTTGCCCTGTGAGCAGAAATATTCTGCAATAGCCGTAGCCGTCATAGGACATTTATTTCTCATCATCGCAGGCTGATCCGATGTTGCGACAACAACGACCGACCTTGCCATACCTTCTTCTCCGAGGTCGTTTTCTATAAATTCTCTTACCTCTCTGCCACGCTCGCCTACAAGCGCTATAACGTTGAGATCGGCCTTTACCTTTCGTGCGATCATGCCCATAAGCGTTGACTTACCTACGCCTGAGCCTGCAAAGATACCCATTCTCTGCCCCTTGCCCATTGTGAGAAGTCCGTCGATCGCCTTTACGCCAAGCTCTATAGGCTCGTGTATCTTCGGTCTGGTGAGCGGATTTACAGGAATGCCCGCTATAGGCACTGTGTCTGTATATTCGATCGGCTCTCCGTCGTCAAGCGGATTTCCCAGTGCGTCGATTATTCTTCCTATCAGCTTGTCGCCGGCTCTTACATTCAGCTTGTCGCCGGTGTTGTCAACTATACTGCCGGGCCCTATGCCCTCAAGGTCGGTATACGGCATAAGCAGTACCTTATGCTCGTTGAATCCCACCACTTCGGCAGGGATATGGGACTTCATATCCTTTGTGTAGATACGGCACACATCGCCTATACTGCACAGCGGTCCGCTCGCCTCGATCGTCATTCCGACTATCTTTTCAATTTTACCCAGATACTTATATGTATCGGTAGTTCTGAGTTCTGTCAGAAATCCGCCGAGATCCATGTTAAAGTCCTTTCAAATAAGGGAGTTATTCGCTTTGTTCTTCACCGCCGTCATTGTCGGGATCTGCCTTTGCCGCAGGTTCCTCCTGCTTCTCGGCCTTTTTCCTCGACGGCGCTCTGCGGTACTTTCCTCTGCCCAGCTCCTCTATCATCTTGAGCTGTGTCTGTATTCCGGCATCGGTAATTTCACTGCCGTTGTCAATTATTACAGTACCGCTCGGTGCGTCCTTAAGCACCTCGACCTCCACGTTTTTTACATTCGTGAACAGCTTTTTGAAATAGTCGGTATCCGCCGCCATCTCTTCGCTGACATCGGTCTTTGATAAGGTCAGCTTTACATATTCACTGCCACGGAAGCTTTTTCCCGCTTCCTTTATCGTTTTCTTGACGACCGCCTTGTCCTTCTGACCGAGAGAATTCAGCGTTATGCGGTTTACTATCTCCATTACCGTGTCGAATATCTCGACCTCGTAGCTGTCAAAAAGCTCCGCCCTGTCGCTTACCATCTGCTCGCTGAGCCTTTTCAGCTCCGATAGCATATCACGGCATTTGTCAAGCCCTGCGGCATAACCGTCCTCGTGACCCTTCGCAAAGCCGTCCGACCTCCTTTTTTCAAAGATTGCC
>SAMEA104315429__coassemble_1432_pt1 | contig 11562 bp, 9 predicted proteins | sample SAMEA104315429__metabat2_high_PE_024 | metagenome-assembled genome bin SAMEA104315429 (sample SAMEA104315429) | gut metagenome | biome: Monkey gut; feature: monkey-associated habitat; material: faeces | place: China | collected 2013 | reverse complement strand
TGAAGTTCTGGGGAACGAAGAATGTAACTGTGGCTGTAACGCCGTTTGATGAGCCTTTTATGATCGTGTAGCCCATACCGTGACGGCACTCGTAGCTGTCAAGCGTTGTCTTAACGGGCGACCAGCCGGGGTTCCATACATGACCGCCGTCGTTTATGTAGAAGTAACGTCCGCCCATATCAACGGGAACATTGTTATAGCGGTAACGTGTAATTCTTCTCAGTCTTGCGTCCTTGTAGAAGCAGTAACCGCCTGCTGTGTTGGAAATCAGCGAGAAAAAGCCCTGTGTGCCGAGATAGTTTATCCACGGATAAGGGGTCTTGGGAGATGTAATGACATACTCTCTGTTCTTATCGTCAAAATAACCGAATTTCATAGAATCCTCCTAATGTTTTTGTTCCTGTAGCGAAAAAATTACAACGTTACAGAAACGTCTATGATAATTATAGCTTAAATGAATTTTTTTAGCAAGGGCTGTAATCGTTTTAAAAATAAAAATTTTTGTGAAAAGCAAAAATCCGCAATCTGCACAAAAAAACGGGCTGTGTTAGTGCATTGTGACGATTAGTTGCACTATATTGATATATAAGTAGCGGATTGCTTTACAATATGGCGGAAAAATGATATAATATTTGTATTATCGGGAGGATTTTAATGATTATTTTAACTTTATCCCGATTTTTGATATGACGATTTTGACAACTTAGCCAAAGGACGTAATATGAAATACATTGAATACAGAGAAAAACGTGAGCATGGCACAAGGGAATTTCCGTATGCCTGCTACAGAGTGACAGAGAATTATCCCCGTTATAATATGATACCGCACTGGCATAACGAGTGCGAGATCATCTATGTCAGAAGCGGATATTTCGAGCTTTTTCTTGACGGTCATACACACAGGATAGACGCAGGCTGCTGTTCGCTGATAATAGGCGGAAGTATGCACGGCGGTACGCCGAAGGACAACTGCAGATATGACTGTCTTGTGTTTGATATGGCGGCTTTGCTTAAATCAAGTCAGATATGCACATTGCATCTTCAGCCGATAATCAACCACGAAAGACGGTTTATCACCTTCTTTTCCGCTGACAGCGAGCCTGCAAAGGACGCAAAGGCGGTTATAGACGCAATGCTTGAAAAAGAGCCGGGATATGAATTTACCGTACCCGGACGGCTTTTGTGTATGCTCGGTCACATTGTGGCAAGGCAGGAGCATTATCAGAGCGGAGAAACAGCGGCGAGCGATATAAAGAAGGTACGCCGTTTCAAGAATGTTATAAGCTATATCGAGCAGAATTACCGTAAGAACATAACGCTTGAGGAGCTTGCGAATGAGTGCGGAATGAACAGGAATTATTTCTGCCGTGCGTTCAAGGAATATACGGGCAAGACACCTGTTGAATATCTCAATTATTTCCGTATCGAATCTGCCTGTGAGCTTATCGCAAGTACCGATGAGAAGCTGATAGATATTGCGATGAAGTGCGGATTCAACGATTACAGCTATTTTATAAAGGTGTTCAAGAGTATGAAGGGCGTAACACCGAGAGATTATTGCAGGAGAAGCTTCTGATCTATGATGTATATACTTATAGCGTTGCTTTCCGCATTTTTTGCGGCTATAACAACGATACTGTGCAAGTGCGGATTGCGTGACGCTGACTCCGATGCGGCAACGGCACTGCGTACAACGATAGTGCTTGTGCTGTCTATAGCGGTCGTGTGGATTACGGGGGAATGGCACGATCTTCCTAATGTAACGGGAATGACGCTGTTGTTTCTTATACTTTCGGGCTGTGCAACGGGCGGCTCGTGGCTGTGCTATTTCAAGGCTCTGAAAACGGGAGATGTGAACAGGGTCGCACCTATCGACAAATCCTCGACCGTACTCGCTATGCTGATGTCGTTTATTTTTCTCTGCGAACAGCTAACAGCTTATAAGATCATTGCAATGGTGCTTATCGGCATCGGAACGCTGATGATGAGCATACATACCGGAAAAAGAGGGTCAAAGGCAGGCAGGTGGATGATATTTGCGTAGATGTCCGCAATATTTGCCGCACTGACCTCGATTCTCGCAAAGATAGGCGTACAGAATGTCAATTCAAATCTCGGCACTGCCATAAGAACGGCTGTTGTTCTTGTAATGGCGTGGATAGTTGTTGCGGCAAAGGGCAAGAAGAATGTTTTTTCGGGGCTTGGCGGTAAGGCATTTGTGTTTATCGCACTAAGCGCCGTATCTACTGCGGCATCGTGGCTGTGCTACTATTACGCACTGAAAATCGGTGACGCATCGGTAGTCGTGCCGATTGACAAGCTGAGTATACTTGCTGTCGTACTTTTCTCAAGGATATTCCTTAAGGAAAAGCTCACGGCGATGTCGTCTGCGGGGCTTGTGCTTATTGTTGCAGGTACGGTGTTTACGATACTTTGATTTTAACAGGATATGAAGAAAAGCGGAGCGTGGGTTTCACGTTCCGCTTTTTATGTTGCATTTTATAAGGTCTTTGCTATTCTGCAAGGCTCGGTGTGAAGTGCGTGAGCGGCAAGTTCGACCGTTGCGCTTGACTCGGACAGTTCGATTATTCTGTCCTCTATGCCGTAAGCCTTGAAATATTCCTTTACTTTTTCAAGTGACATTTTAGTTTCTCTTTTCTTTCGGTTCTTTCTCTTTTAATTTTCTGTATAAGGACGCAGTGCGTCAAGCAGCATATTAAAATTTGCGTATTGATGGGGGAATGCTCCGAAAGCCATTTTCGGCGCTATCTGTACTGTCGTCTTGTAATCCTTACCGTCCGTTATAAGCGTAAATTCAAGCTTGTACTGACCGATAAGCAGCTTCTTTATTTTAAGCCTCTTTATAGCGGTGAGCGGACACGAACCGCAGTTGCCGTCGCCTATAAAATCATAGCGTATCATCAGCAGTCTGCCCTTGTCGGTAACGGCTAAATAGCCGTATTCCATAGCGCTTCCCATAAAGGATTTATCGTTGTATACGCAGTATACGGGGAACATTGCGGTTTCATCGGGATACAGCACCTTTACAAGCTGTGCGTGCATATCCGCTTCATCATATTTCAGCTTCATATTACTTGTTGCGAAGGTCGATCACACGCTTTGCCTTGCCCTCAAAACGCTCAATTGTCTTGGGCTCAACAAGCGTGACCTTTGTATCAATGCCGAGAACCGTCTTAAGATTGTGACGGATATTCTTCTGTAAGTTGGACAGCGATTCAAGGCTTTCAAGCACGCTTCCGTCAACAAGCTCGCACTTGACCTCCAGTCTGTCACTGCTTCCCTCACGGGTAACAACAAGCTGATAGTGGGGTGCTATCTGCGGGATTGTCATTATAACGCTCTCAATCTGTGAGGGGAATACGTTTACGCCTCTGATCTTCAGCATATCGCTTCTGCCGGAGGGCTTGCTCATACGGGCGTGAGTTCTTCCGCATTCGCACTTTTCGTAGGTGATAGAAGTAATATCCTTTGTGCGATAACGCAGAACCGGGATTGCCTCCTTTGAAAGTGTTGTTATAACAAGCTCGCCCTTTGAGCCTTCGGGGAGAACCTCGCCTGTTTCAGGGTTGATGATTTCGGGGAGGAAGTGATCCTCGTTGAAGTGCATACCGCAACGCAGTGAACATTCGCCCGAAACACCCGGTCCCATAAGCTCGCTCATACCGTAGTTGTCGGTGGCAAGCAGGTGAAGATAGTCTTCTATCTGTGCTCTCATTTCGGGAGTGCATCCCTCTGAGCCGAAAAGGCCGAGCCTCAGCTTGAGCTCATCTCTGCCGATACCCATTTCTTCTGCGACCTCGCCTATTCTCATAGCGTATGAGGGGGTAGCGACAAGTGCCGTTGTGCCGAAGTCCTTCATCAGCATAACCTGCTTTTCGGTGTTGCCCGATGAGCAGGGAACTACTGTAGCACCTATCTTTTCAAGGCCGTAATGCAGACCGAGCGCACCAGTGAAAAGTCCGTAGCCGAATGCAATCTGCACTATGTCTTCATCTGTAGCGCCTGCGGCTGTAACAAGCCTTGCTACGCAGTCAGACCACATATCAAGGTCGTTCTTTGTGTAGCCTACAACGGTGGGCTTGCCTGTTGTACCCGATGAAGCGTGCAGACGTGTTACGTTTTTGAGCGGTGTTGCGAACATACCGAAAGGATAGTTGTCACGGAAATCCGCCTTAGTGGTATACGGTATGTACTGTATGTCCGACAGTGCCTTTATCTTGGTGCAATCAAAGCCTGCCTCGTCAAATTTTCTCTTGTACAGCGGTACATTGTCATAACAGTACTTTGTTATGTGCTTCAGTTTTTCAAGCTGGAGCTTTTCAAGCTCGGCTCTCGGCATAGTTTCAATATCTTTCTGGAAAAAACTCATATTATAACCCTCTTTTTTATTCTTCGCTCTCGGTGTATGCACAGCTGAAACCTGTGAACTGTGCCGTACCTCCTACAGCGTATAATCCTGTCATTGTTCCCGTGAAACCGCCCGAAACCTCGCTTGTCAGATATTTCACCTGACCGCTTCCGAGATGTGTTTCGGTGTCGCCGCATTTCACAAAGAAATTGTAATTATAATGGTCGGCTCTGACGATAAGCGTTGCGTTGTCGGCATTTACCGCAACTCTGTTCTGCTCGTGCTTTATTCCGCCGATGTTGAGCTTCAGTATTGCAAAAGCGCCGTCCGCCGTCTTTTTAAGTGCAATATCGTAATGCTCGTTCTCGCACATATACATTGTGACGCCGCCCTCGCCGTTGCCGCAAAGGTTTACGTTGACACAAAGCTCCATATCAAAGTCACGCTGACGCATTGCGATAAATGTAGGTGAATCCATATCGTCAAGGGTCAGATCGGTGCCGCAAAGCTCGTACTTGTCCGCCGACAGCTTATAGTTTTCGGGGTGGTACTTACGCAGATAACACCAGTCGACCGAAGGATCTGTATTGCCGAATGTGAATACCGGTAATTCGTTCTGAACGAAATCGCCTTTTATTTCATACTGTGCGTCTGTTGTGCCGTCAAGACCTGCGAACAGCCTGCCGTTTTCGTCAAAGTGTGCAGGGGAGAGGAAAACCTCTCTGCCGAGGCTGTGGAAGGGCATCCATATACCCATCTGTCTGAAGCCGAGACTTAATATATGCCAGTCGCCGTTCTTGTCCTGTATCAGATCTCCGTGACCGATACCCTGTATTATGTACGGTGCTTTGTTGCGGTTTGTGAGTATGGGGTTGTTGTCGCCTGTGACATACTCGCCCCATATATCGTCCGATACGGCATATGTAATCATATGACCGTATTCTGTGCCGCCTTCTGCCGCCATAAGATAGTATCTTCCGTTTATCTTATAAACGTGGGGGCTTTCAAGATAACGTCCGCCCGAACCTTTCCAGATAGACTTGCTGTGCGAGAGCTTCTTACCTGTTGCAATGTCAATCTCGCACTGTACAACTCCGCCCTCGCCGTAGTCGTCCTGTCCGTTGCTTATGAAGAATGTTCTGCCGTTCTCAAAGTACAGCGACGGGTCGATACCGCCCTGATCGACTTCGATAGGGTCTGACCATTCGCCGTAGATGTCATCGGTATAAACATAGAAGTTTCTGTGGGTGGTGTCGTTTGTAGTCACCATATAGAACCTGCCGTTGTTATAGCGGATAGTGGGAGCAAATACGCCGCCTGACGCAGGTATCTTGTCAAGCATTACCTGTTCGGGACGTGTCAGCACATAGCCTATCTGCTTCCAGTTTACAAGGTTGTCGCTCTCAAAGAGCGCAACACCGGGGAAATACTGAAAGGTGCTTGTTACCAGATAATATTTTCCGTTTGCAAAACAGACGGAGGGGTCGGGGTAGAAGCCTTTTAGCACTGGGTTTTTGTATATCATGCTCAAATTCCTTTTTAAAAAGCTAAAATAAATTTATGCGTACTTTAATAGTATACCGCTTAAAAGTGCGAATGTCAATATAAAAATGTGTAAAACGAAATTACGGCAGTGGGCTTAAGAGATAATGAAAATCGGTTTCTGAATTATATGTACATATTATACAAAATTTGCTATAACGTTTTGATTGTTTATACAAAAGTGAAGAATTGCCATTGTTTTTTTCTTAAAGCATGGTATGCTGAAAGAGAAAGAAACCCACCGACATACAATTTATCAATATTAAGGAGTGATTCTATGAAAAAAACAACTTTGATATGCACTTTAATTCTTGTTTCTCTGCTCAGCGGCTGTGCAAGCAATACTGTTTCTAAGCCTGTTTCATCGCAGGATACCTCTGTTACATCATCTGCATCGGAATCAACAACCGAAAGCATCACAACTCCCGAAACCTCCGTGCCTGAAGAATCCACTTCCGCTTATGAAGACGAAAAATTTACTGCAATAGGCGTGGTGGACAGTTCTGCAGAGGAAAGCAAACGTGATATAGCGTCATTTATCTACGACTACGGCAGTGAATATAAGACGCCCGGCAAAACTACAATTGATAAAATGTTCAGTGAGGCGCTCGGTGATAAAATCATTGACGATGAGCAGGTGCAAAAAGAGGTTGCCGATATTCTTGAAAAGTGTGGTAAGCTTGAAACCGAGCTTTACAATGCAGGTAACAAGATAAAGGATATGCCGGATATAACCGCTGTCACAAAAGACGATTACGATAAGTGGTTTGAAAGTTCGGCACAGCCGACTGCGTTTACGTCTATGAAGGAATTTTATGAATCGGAAAAGTCGGTATATTCCGATATTACGACATTTGAACAGTTTGAAAAGGACTTTGACACATTCACATATCAGGACGGTAAATTCTGCGTGAAAGGAATTTCAATCGGCAGGTGCAATGGCACGGGATTGCACGGTCAGATTTTCGGAAGTTTATCAGAGCGTGATTGCCTTTATGATTATGCCAAAGCCTATAAAGACGGTGATAACGTAAAATTGGCTTATATGGTGCTTAATTCTCAGACACCCGGTACAAGCTGTTATATGGTTTTCTCCGTCGACCTTACTAAAACCGACAGCGGTTACAAAATCGCCCGTAACGTTGACTGGAGCAAGGCATTCGGTAAAGGCGGCAAATAACTGCGTATAACTATTATAAGTTATAAACAAACAGAAAGCCCGGTACGGAAAAATCCGTACCGGGCTGATCTTATTCTGTTGAGTTTGGAATTAATACATTCCGCCCATACCGCCCATGCCGCCTGCGGGCATTGCGGGAGCAGGATTTTCTTCCTTCTTGTCGGCAACAAGGCTCTCTGTTGTAAGAACCATAGCTGCAACTGAAGCGGCATTCTGTAAAGCTGAACGTGTTACCTTTGCGGGATCTACGATACCTGCGGCGATCATATCACCGTATACTTCGTTCTGAGCGTCAAAGCCGTAGCCTACCTTGCCTTCACGGCGGATAGTGTCGATAATAACAGAGCCTTCAAGACCTGCGTTAGCGGCAATCTGACGAACAGGCTCTTCAAGAGCACGGAGAACTATCTTAGCACCTGTCTTTTCGTCACCCTCAAGGGTTGCGATAAGAGCTTCTACAGCGGGCATAGCGTTGATAAGCGCTGTACCGCCGCCTGCTACGATACCTTCCTCTGCACCTGCCTTAGCGGCTGCAAGAGCGTCTTCGATACGGAGCTTCTTTTCCTTCATTTCGATTTCTGTAGCGGCACCGACCTTGATAACAGCAACACCGCCTGCAAGCTTTGCAAGTCTTTCCTGAAGCTTTTCCTTGTCAAATTCGCTTGTTGTGTTTTCGATAGCGGCTCTTATCTGAGCGATTCTTGCCTGAATCTGCTCTGTTGAACCTGCGCCGTTTACAATCGTTGTGTTTTCCTTTGAAACTGTTACGCTCTTAGCACGGCCGAGCTGGTCGATAGTTGTATCCTTAAGCTCAAGACCGAGTTCTGATGTGATAACAGTACCGCCTGTAAGAATTGCGATATCCTGTAACATTTCCTTACGTCTGTCGCCGAAGCCGGGAGCCTTTACACCTACGCATACGAATGTACCACGCAGCTTGTTGAGGATAAGTGTTGTAAGAGCCTCGCCCTCGATGTCCTCAGCGATGATAAGCAGCTTCTTACCTGCCTGTACGACCTGTTCAAGTAAGGGCAGAACGTCCTGAATGTTGCTTATCTTCTTGTCTGTGATAAGGATGTAAGCGTCGTCAAGGTTAGCTGTCATCTTATCTGTATCTGTTGCAAAGTAAGGTGAAATGTAGCCTCTGTCGAACTGCATACCTTCAACGACTTCGCTGTATGTTTCTGCTGTCTTGCCTTCTTCAAGAGTAACAACGCCGTCTGTTGTAACCTTTTCCATAGCCTCTGCAATCAGCTTACCTACTGTTTCGTCACCGGATGAAACTGTAGCTACACGGGCAATGCCATCGCTGTTTTCGATAGCCTTTGAATTCTTCTTTATCTCTGCTACTGCCGAGTCAACTGCCTTTGAGATACCACGCTTAACATCCATAGGGTTAGCGCCTGCGGCAATGTTCTTCATACCCTCTCTGATAAGAGCCTGAGCGAGCAGAGTAGCTGTTGTTGTACCGTCGCCTGCAATGTCATTGGTCTTTGTAGCGACCTCTTTAACAAGCTGTGCGCCCATGTTTTCGAAAGGATCGTCAAGCTCAATCTCCTTGGCGATAGTAACACCGTCGTTTGTAATCAGCGGAGCGCCGAACTTCTTGTCAAGCACTACGTTTCTGCCCTTAGGGCCGAGTGTGATCTTTACTGTGTTTGCGAGCTGGTCGATACCTGCCTGTAAAGCCTTGCGGGCTTCTTCACCGTATATAATCTGTTTAGCCATTGTGAATGTTCCTCACTTTCAATTATTCTACAACTGCGAGGATGTCTTCCTCACGGAGTATTGTGTATTCTTCGCCGTCAACCTTGACTTCTGTTCCTGAGTATTTGCTCATAAGAACCTTGTCACCGACTTTAAGCTGTACGGGAACGAGCTTTCCGTCAACTGTCTTGCCGGGGCCTACCGCTACAACTTCTGCTACCTGGGGCTTTTCCTGTGCGGCACTTGTAAGAATTATACCGCCCTTTGTTGTTTCTTCTGCTTCGAGCATCTTGATAACTACTCTGTCCGATAACGGTTTGATCGTCATTTTGAATGACCTCCTTGTTATATTTGCTGTCACTTTTTTATCTGTGACGGTGCTTTTGATTTCCAAGTTGTTAGCACTCTTTGCGTTTGAGTGCTAACCGCTGATTATTATTGTAATCACTTTACGCATAAAAATCAAGGGGTAAAATGTGAAAAGTGATAATTTTGTTACATTAATATAAAAGTCGTTCAGCAGATTGATAATTATTTATGCAGATTTACACATAAAATTGACGAAATTTTTGAAAAAGGTGTTGAAAAATGGCGTGAGGGGCTGTATAATATAAATAGAAACAGGGCGATAAGGATTTATCGCTTCAGACTGTCGAAAAACCTCTTTCGTTGATAAAAAAGGGGTCGCAGGGGCGGAGCCCCCGACAGGGACTAGGGGCGGTAGCCCCAGTAAAATCCCCCTTTCCCGGGGAAAGGGGGCAGGGGGATAGGGATAATAAATCAGAAGTTTATTTCAAAAACAGACTTTTTCTACAACCTAAAGCGGTCACAGCAAATGCTGTGACCGTTTTAATAATATGTATTGTGCCTGAAACTCTCACCCCATAATAATACAGCCCGACTAAAACCAAAAGCCCTCCGAGTTTTTCTCAAAAGGCTTTTAAAATACGGAAATTTTATTCTGTCATGAATATCTCCGACGCACCACCGAATATCTCACGGGAAAGCTCGGCAGACATATCGGGGTTATCCTTTCTGATACGCTCGCACCGCTCAAGATAACCGACTATATCCACATTGCTTACCGTCTTTTTGCTTGTTCCCGAAATTATACGGTCAATGGCAGCTGCCGCCTCCTTATAGAAGTCGCTTTCAAGCATACGCTCGGAAATATCGGCGTTTTTATCGGCGCACACAGGCAGATACCGACTTTCATAGTCAACTGTATAGCAATCTGTGCATTTTACAAATATCTCCTCTGCTCTGCTTATCAGATTCTCTTTCTCGGATATAAATTCCGTATCGTCAAAAGGACGGATTCTTCCTGTAATATCCAATCTGTTCAGCGGAAGATATGTTTTCCTTAATATTATATTTTTACCGTATTTCGCTTTTACGGTTCTTGCAAAATCAGAAATCGCTTTTTCAATAAATTTGCTGTCAGCATTTTCCTTAAACGGCTCAAAAACCTCATCGTCCGTCATAAAGGCTCTGTAAGCCATAGAACAGCATAATTCATCAATTGATGCGACATACGCCGACCTATGCCTGTAAATCGGCTTCACAATATCCGAAAAATCGACTAAAAGCCAGTCGCCGTGCGTATTCGCAAAGTATGAGTGTGTAAGCTCGGTAAAAACAGCCGATTTGACGTCAATATAGCTCAGATCAATATCCGCAGGTTTCTCCGAGCACACTGTCAGAGCCGAATAACCGCTTATCACACTGCCCTTTACAGTCCCGTCCGCAAGCTCTGAAATGTCACCGCCGTCCGCCCTGCCAAAAACATCAAGAATCACAGGTCTGTGTTTTTCGTAATATCTACGGGCAAGCTGTGCCACCGCATCCTTGTCTGTGCCTGCCATCCACAGCCTTGCGCACTTAAGATAGAAGCTAAGGTCCTTAGTCGAAAGCACACAGTTTCTGATAATTCCGTTTTTATTGTAAAATGATTCCAGCGTCTTGGCAAGATCGCTTTGTGCATATAATCCGAGCCTTATGATCTCATCAATATCCGCATTTGCAATATCGCCCTTGCGTATAGCGCAGATACCGTTATAAACCCGCTTCAGCACTGTGTTTCTGCCGAAATCATAGCAAGCCTTTATCTCATTGAACGTGACAAGCTCACTGGTTTTCAGCCTGAGAATATCCTTGAATTCCGCACAGATAAAGTCACGGCTCAGCCTGCTTATAAAGTAGTCTACGGCATTGTTTGTGCCGAAGAAGAAGCTATCCGCCTTGCCTGCCTTGATTATATCTAAGTTTTCAGCCACTTCCGTGAGCCATATTTCAGGGTCGTAGGCAAGCGAGTTGACATAGTTTGCCTTCTTGCCGGAGCATATATTTTTGGCAATCAGCGAAATGTTATTGCGGAAATGCTCGTCACGGCATACCGCATAGCTTCTTCCCCTTTTGTTTATCACACCGGGATAGAACCGTGATATGTCGATGACCTTCGGGGAAACACGTCTTATAAAGTAGTTCTCCATATCAAGAAGCAGCCTGAAGTTACACGAGCGGTCGGTCGAGCGTACATATCGTCCGTTGACGTAGTACAGCTTGGGATCCGTTATGCGTACAAGTATAATCTTCTCCCTGTCATATACAGCGGTAACCGAATCAATGAACTTGTCAAGCAGAGGCTTCCACACCGCTTCATCCTTTATATCGAGCCGTTTCAGCCGACTTTTGTTTTCCTCATAGAAACTTGATTGTATAAACCCTTTTCCGCCCGAATAAAGCGAATCTCCGAGCCTGTAAA
>SAMEA104315429__coassemble_1365_pt1 | contig 12007 bp, 10 predicted proteins | sample SAMEA104315429__metabat2_high_PE_024 | metagenome-assembled genome bin SAMEA104315429 (sample SAMEA104315429) | gut metagenome | biome: Monkey gut; feature: monkey-associated habitat; material: faeces | place: China | collected 2013 | reverse complement strand
ACCGCCTGTTATCTGCTTTATCTTGCTGTTCGTGTATTCAATTTCAGCCTTTATTTCTTTGCTTGTCTGCTGAGGCATCGCACTGTGCGTCCTGCTGTGGTTGCATATCTCACAGCCGTATTCAAAGCATTCACGGGCTACCTTTGCGCTTTCCTCGTTTATGTTATCGCCTACAAGGAAAAAGCTGCCCGTAACGTTATGCTTTTTCAGCATTTCAAGCACCTGCGGTGTTGTGACCGTGTTCGGCCCGTCGTCAAATGTAAGCGCTATGTACTTATTCTCCATCTTCTGCTCCTTTTTTTCTTGCAGGATACAACACATCTACAAAGCGGAACAGCGACAGCGAAAATACGATATTCGTCACGCTGTTGCAGAAATAATATCCCATAAAATTAGTTCTTTCGACCGAGCCGTAAAAAACGAAAACGCTCGAAAAGTATATAAGCCCTGTAATAAGATATATCGCAGGACATATCATAGCGGCTTTTCTGCTCATTGTACCTCGTACAAGCTGTATCAAAACTATCGAGTCCAGAAGAAGAAATATATCCATAACAAGATACAGCGTTACATTATATTCTCCGCCGGAAACAAAGCCGTTTTCCGATATGAACGACAAGTCATACACAAGGCTCGGCGCTATGCCTATAATGCACATATAGGGGATAAGGGTGAACATTTTTCTGCTTTCCCTGTAATAAAAGACCGCTACAGAAACAGAAAACCACAGATACATTATAAGAGTAGACGGTATAGATGCCACATACGCTCCGCAGTTTACACAGCCTGCCGATATAATGTGCGGCATATAGTCGATTATCTCGAATACACCCTGCACCCCGACAAGCAGTGACAGCACAAGCAATAACAATGCGTGCGCCAGCAGAAACGTTTCGCTTTTTTCGGTTTGCGTTTTATTGCTCAGCATGAATTACCTCCGTTTCTGCGGACTCAATATCAACAAGACATTTTTTCCGCCATTTGCCGCCCTTATATCTGATAAGACACATTATAGCTGTCAGCACCCATGTAAGACAGGTCGTTGTCCATACCGCCCACATTCCTACTCCGGATATATTAACAAGTATTGCCGCAAAGCCTATTCTGCCTACTACCTCGGCAAGTCCGTTAAGGAATGCAAATCCGACATCGCCTGCACCGTTTAAAAGACCTCTTGTCGTGTGAATAAATCCCAGCGGAACATAGAAGCAGGCAGACAGCAAAAGGGCCTTTGCGCCTATATCTATAACCTGTTCTTCGGTAACGAAGAAGCCGACTATATATCTGCTTGTAAAAGCAAACACACCGAGCATCAGCAAACCGAAAGCGGTCGATATAAGCATTGAACGGTGATAGCCTTTCACCACCCTGTCGGGCTTTGCCGCTCCGACATTTTGACCTGCAAAGGTCGAAAGTGCCGTGCCGAGTGAATTGAAGGGCTGTTGTATAAGCTGTTCTACACGCATTGTCGCAGTGTATGCGGCAACCACTATATCTCCGAATGAGTTTGCGGTCTTCTGAAGTGAAATCATCGACACGGAAACAAGCGCATTCTGCAAAGCTATGGGAGTACCCGTTTTCATACAACGTGCAAACTGCTCCCTGCGAAGCCTGAGATGCTCTTTTTTCAGGCGGAAATATTCGTTCTTCTTTACCGCAAACAAAATACTTCCGACAGCGGAAACTCCCTGTGCGATAACTGTAGCGAGCGCCGCACCGACTACCCCCATACCGAATACCATTACAAAAAGCAGGTCAAGTCCTACATTCAGTATACTTGCGACAATAAGAAAATACAGCGGAGTTTTTGAATCCCCGAGCGCACGAAGCACCGAGTTTATCCAGTTGTAGCCTGCTACCGCAATCGTTCCTGCACAGGCTGTACGCATATAGTCCGCAGCGTTTGCGAGTATGTTCTGCGGAGTGTCGAGCATCTGCAAAAGAAGATGCGCAAAGGCTACCGAAATAATCGTCAGCCCCAGCCCGACAAAGCCGAGCGCATAAGCCGAGTTTGCGATAAAACGCTTTACATCGTCGTGCCGCCCCGCACCGAAGCTCTGCGCTATCAGTATTCCAGCACCTGCCGAAAGGCCGTTACACAGCGTGTAAAACAGGAACGTTATCGAGCCTGTCGCACCGACCGCCGCCAGTGCCTCGTGACCGAGATAACGTCCGACTATTACCGAATCGACTATATTATAAAACTGCTGGAACAGATTTCCAGCAAGCAAGGGCAGAGTGAACATAAGTATGTGCTTAAGCTCACTTCCCTGCGTCATATTTCTTACATATTTGTTCATATATTCTACCGTACAACATTGTTTTGTTTTGTTCGGGCAAAGCCCATAGATATAGAGATTATAACCCTTTTTTACGGCACTGTCAATAACGCATCGTGCTTAATATATTGTAACTGTGTACAAATAAGAACATGGAATACTGTCGGAATGACGAAAAATGTAACGTCGGGAATTGTCGCACCGCAGTGAATATTGACAAACGGTGCGGAATATGACATAATTATCTTGGATAAGTATCAGGTAAACAAAACAGCTGAGATAATCCGAAAGGAAAAGCAAATGAAATTAAGAAAACGGATAATCGCCGGTTTTCTGTCGGCACTGTTCATATTATGTTCCGTGTCGCTTCCGGTTGCGGCGGCGGCTGACCCTTACACCTGGGACGGCACCTCTGTGCTTGCAGCGGACAGAACCTATTACATAAAAAGCAATATAACACTCGGCAAAAGCCTTACTGTACCGGCAGGTACTGTGATGGTACTGCTCAGCGGAACATCCGTTACCGTGCCATACGGTATTACCCTTGATATAAAGGGCAGACTTGTTGCGGATAACGGCGCATCGCTTATAATAAACGGCACGCTCAATACCTACAGCGGTTCTGCTCTGGATATTGACGGTACGATGTCTGCGAGCGAAGATCTGCGGTTTCGCTGTCGGGTATTACACTGCTTTCCGATACGGCACAGACGGCATTCGCAGGCACTCTTGATGTGAATTCGGACTTTACCTCTTACGGCGAGATAGGCGTAACAGGCACCGCTCGCTTTAACGCAAAAAGCTATATCGGCGGAAAGTTGGAGATAAGAAACAATGCGCAGGTCATAAACACAGGCACTATGACGCTTGGGAACGATTGTTCATATACGCTGAAGGGTATGTTCACCAACAGCAAAAACGGCAGTGTCACCGACAACCGCAGAGCTTATGACAACTCGGCAATGTCTGTCGAAACTATATCGCTGTATACAACAGACGCACTGACGGGAATTGACGTTTCGTGGGCGCAGGGCGACACGATAGACTGGACAAAGGTTAAAAGTTCGGGCATCGACTTTGCTATGATACGTTCAAGCCGTGGCAGAATAAGCGACGATTACCCTATGACAAGCGATACATATTTTCACGAAAACATGAAGGGCGCTATGCAAAACGGCATTCCTGCCGGAGTGTATCACTACTGCTATGCCGAAACGGTCGAAGAAGCGAGAGATGAGGCTAAATTCGTACTCAGCCTTATTTCCGGCTATGAGATAAGCTACCCCGTAGTATTTGATATAGAGGATCAGTGGTATGTAAAGAACGGCTATTCAAAGCAGACCCTCACCGCAATGGCAGAAGCGTTCTGCGAGGAGATAGCAAACGCAGGCTATCTGCCTGTCGTATATTCCTACGCTTCGTTTTTTAACAGCTACCTTGATATGACGGCGCTTTCAAAGTATCCCGTGTGGGTGGCTCACGTTGACACCGACAAGCCTGCATACAGCGGAACATATTTTATGTGGCAGTATTCGTGGGAGGGCAGTATCAGCGGAATCGACGGCGATGTTGATATGGATCACTGCTATGTTGACTTTGATGCGTATACAAGAAAGTTCGGACTGAATGGGAGAAAGTAAGTTCGGATAACAGATATAAAAGTATCGGCGGCCCGGTAACATTCCCGAGCCGCCGCTCTATATTGCTTTATATAACCGCTTAATCCACATTTTCTTCCGTCTGCACCTGTTCAGGTTCAACCGGCAAAGCAACATTCTTCTGCCAGTATCCGTACTTCTTCCTCTTTACGATAAGGAACATCAGCGACAGCAGGAAAGCGAAAAATTCCGCCACAACATTCGCCATCCATATACCGTCAACGCCGAAAATAAGAGGCAGTATAAGGATGCTTGAAACCTGGAATATAAGCGTTCTCATAAACGACACAGCCGCAGAGATAGCGCCGTTTCCGAGTGCGGTGAAGAACGATGAGGTGAATATATTGAAGCCTGCAAGTAAAAAGCACAGCGAGAATATCCTGAAAGCGTGACGTGTCTGCTCGTAAAGCTCTGCATCATAGCCGACAAATATCTTTGCGAGAGGGCTTGCAAGCACCGCCGACAATGCGACAAGTGTAACTCCCGCTATCGCCGCAAAGCAAAGGCTCTTTTTGAGCATATTGTTCAGCTCATAACGGTTCTGCGCTCCGTAGTTGAAGCCTATCACGGGCGCACATCCGATAGCATATCCGACAAATATCGCTATGAAAATGAACTGCACATACATCATTACGCCAAAGGTCGAAACGCCGTTTTCGCCTATATATTTCATAAGCTGGAAGTTGTAGATTATACTTACGACCGATGAGGAAATGCTCGACATAAGCTCCGATGAACCGTTCGCACAGGCACGCAGGAGCGGCCTTATCTCAAGCCTTGTCTTAGTAAGACGCAGTATGCTTGAGTTCGGACGGAGAAAGTAGATAAGAGGGAATATTCCGCCGACACATTCGCTGATGCCCGTAGCAAATGCCGCACCTGCAACGCCAAAGTCCATAAGACCTACAAATACAGCGTCAAGTATGATATTCGTACAGCCTGCCATAATAGTTGAAATAAGTCCGAGCTTAGGCTTTTCGGCGGCGATGAAAAAGCTCTGGAATACGTTCTGGAGCATAAAAGCCGTTGTAAAGGAAATTACTATTCTGCCGTAAAGCACACAGTCGCCCAGCATTTCGGGAGTTGCGCCGAAGAACACCGCAACGTTTTCGGTAAAGATAAGACCGAATGTTGTGAGTACCGCACCGAGTATCACCGTCAGCATTATCATCATCGTGAAATAGCGTCTTGCCGTCTTTTCGTCACCCTCACCAAGCTTCTGAGAAACAAGTGCCGTTCCGCCCGTGCCGACCATAAAGCCCACACCGCCGAGTATCATTACAAACGGCATTATAAGATTGATAGATGCAAAAGAGGTCTTGCCGGCAAAATTCGATACGAAAAAGCCGTCAACAACGCCGTATATGGATATAAACACCATCATAGCCACCGACGGCAGTACAAACCTGAAAAGCCGTCCTGCTGTAAAGTGATCCGAAAGTTTTATCTTGCTCATTTTCCCTTTGTTCTCCTTTTGTTTCTTTATATTTTTGCCGTCTGATTTTTAAGAAGCACGCTGTACAGCTTCATAAGCGCAGTCATATTCTCGCTTTCATCATCTGTCATATTGCCGAGTGCGGCGCATTCCGCCTCTATCACCTTATCTACCGTCTGCTCGCACAGCTTTGTTCCGCTTTTTGTAAGGCTGATATTCTTTGTGTGCGCACCTGCCGGAGTAAGCGTTATATACCCCTCGCTTTCAAGCTTTTTCAGTGCGGAGTTTACCGTCTGCTTAGGCTGACACAGCACGGTGCAGACATCGCTCTGCGTTATGTTGCCCGGCTCCATACGCAGTGTGTACAGCGTCCAGAAAGCCGCTTCCGAAAACCCGTAGCGCTTTGCTATATTCCGGTAGCAATCATCTATTGATTTCAGTACATTATTATATTCATACAGTTTTTTTCTGTTGTTTTTGTTATCCAAGCTGATTCTCCTTGTCGGCAAATGGTTAAGTCCGAAATCGGACTGAGAGATATTATAATCCGATTTCGGACTATTGTCAAGAGCTTTTCTGCAAAAATAAAAACTGTGCCTGAAACAGACACAGTTTAGCTGTCAATTTTTATTATCGCCTTACACCCTTGTGAACAACCCGTAATAACCGTTTATACGGGATGCAAACTGAATTTTTTCACCGTTTTCGATAAAGCCGATCCTGCCGCCCATATCATTTTCAGGGTCACGCTCAATGCCTTTATCTTTCAGATAAGATGTCAGCTTTTCAACAGAATCCGCAGGCGGACACATTATAATTTTTCCGCCGTCTATCTCTGTCACATTCTCCGAGCCGCTTATAATTCCGAAAAATGCAGGGAACGAAGAAAAACAGTTGAAGGTGTTGAATTTTGCCGCAGAAAAAACAGATGATAACAGCAAAACGGCTGATACTGCCACAGGTATTGCGATGATAATGATACGTTTTCCGATCTTGGTCATAAAGTGGACTCCTTTCAATTTGCAGGCATTGCTAAAGCATTGCATTTGCTATTACCTTTATAATAGCATATTGTGTTTTTTTCGTCAAGCCCATCTTGTATTATTTTACTGTATTGTGCTAAATTAGCTGTAAATTGTACTATATTCTCCGCTTTACCGAAAGCGGCATAAAAATTATTCACAAAAGTTCATTTTTGTGTCGGTTTGATATTGACTTTAGGCTCGAATTGTGTCAAAATAATTATATTAATGTAAATTCGGCGTTTTTCTGCAAAGGAGCGGTAAAACGCCTTATTGTTGCAAAGCGGAAAGGCGAGAAAAGTAATTGAAATACGATGTAGTAATTGTAGGAGCGGGACCTGCGGGCATCTTCACCGCAATTGAAATGGTCAGAAACGGCTCAGACAAAAAAATTCTGATAATCGAAAAGGGCGCTTCGGTAGAAAAAAGAAGCTGTCCTAAGGCAAAAACAAAGCACTGTATGAACTGTAAGCCCTACTGCCATATCACAACGGGCTTTTCGGGCGCAGGCGCATTCTCGGACGGCAAGCTGTCGCTGTCGTGCGAGGTCGGCGGAACGCTCCCTGAACTTATCGGTGAGGAACTTGCGCAGGAAACCATCGACTACACCGACAAGATATATCTTGAATTCGGTGCGGATAAGCACGTTGAGGGCGTAAGCGACCCCGACAAGATAAGAGATATAAGGAAGAAAGCCATAAACGCAAATCTGAAGCTGGTTGACTGTCCTATCCGCCACTTAGGAACGGAAATGGCGCACGAGCTTTATTTCAAGATAGAAAAGTATCTTATCGAAAGCGGCGTTGAGGTGCTGTTCGGCAAGAACTGCGAGGATATTATAATAGAAGACGGCGTATGTAAGGGCGTTATCATTTCAAATGCCCGTGACGGCGGCGAACAGGAAACCGTATACGGTGACGAGATAGTAGTCGCAACAGGCCGTAAGGGCGCTGACTGGCTCGAAAAGACCTGCGAGGCTCATAATGTAGAGCATACACCGGGTACTGTTGACATCGGTGTAAGAGTGGAAGTCAGAAACGAGGTCATGGAGGAGATAAATGCCGTCCTTTACGAGTCAAAGCTCATCGGCTATCCTCTGCCGTTTAAGAACAAGGTGCGTACATTCTGCCAGAACCCCGGCGGATTTGTAAGTCAGGAGAACTACGACAACGATTTAGCCGTTGTAAACGGTCACTCATATAAAGAGCTTAAGAGCAACAACACAAACCTTGCTATACTTTGCTCACACAATTTCAGCGTACCATTCAACCAGCCTATCGAATATGCGAAGAAGGTCGGCGAGCTTACCAATATGCTCGGTAACGGTCACATTCTTGTACAGCGTTACGGCGATATTCTTGACGGAAAGCGTACATGGCCCAAGGAGCTTAATTTCTCCAACGTAAGACCCACCCTGCCCGATGCGGTTGCAGGCGACATCACGGCGGCTATGCCTTACCGTACAATGACGAACATTATCAATTTCATAAAGGCTGTGGATATGGTCGTTCCCGGTTTTGCAAGCCGTGAAACGCTTTTATATTCACCCGAGCTTAAATTCTACAGCAACCGTATAAAGATGGACGAGCATTTCAACACGAACGTAAAGGGACTGCATTGCTTAGGCGACTCAAGCGGCTGGACAAGAGGACTTATGATGGCGTCTGTCATGGGCGTACTTATGGGACGTGAATTACTGAAATAAACGGAGGAAAAGTAAAATGCAGTTACTGGAAGAACGCATAAACAAGGACGGTATAGTAAAAGAGGGAAACGTACTCAAGGTCGACAGCTTTCTCAATCATCAGATGGATATTGAGCTTTACAACGAGATCGGCAAGGAGTTCCGCAGACTGTTCCCCGACAAGAGCATAAACAAGATACTGACTATAGAAGCGTCGGGCATCGGCATTGCGTGTGTTACGGCGCAGTATTTCGGATGTCCTGTCGTATTTGCGAAGAAGGCACAGAGCGTAAACATAGACGGCGAGGTTTATTCGACCTCTATCGAGAGCTTTACGCACAAGCGTACATATAACGTAATAGTCAGCAAGAAGTTCCTGTCGCCCGATGACAACGTGCTTATAATCGATGATTTCCTTGCAAACGGCTGTGCTTTACTCGGCCTTATCGACATAGTAAAGGGTGCAGGCGCAAGTATAGCAGGCGCAGGTATCGTTATAGAAAAGGGCTTCCAGAAGGGCGGAGACCTTGTCCGCTCGAAAGGCATCAGAGTAGAATCGCTCGCAATAGTTGACTCGATGAGCGTTGACGGCGGCTGTATTTTCAGACACTGAGCCTTTTAAGACAACACCGCACAATTAACGGCTATCGCCTTTGCCGTACGCTAAGCTTGCATATTTTCCGCCATCTTGCACAAATTTCGCTTGACAGGCGCCAGCCTGCCTGCGTTCAATTTATACAATCTGACGAAAAATCTGACTAAGCAATCGCACGACAATAATTATGCGGTATTGACTTGTAAATAACCGTATTTAGCGGCAAAATGCCGTTAATATATCTTTTACTGTTTTAATAGGGAGGAAAAACATGAAAAAGAAACTTATCGCCATTTTACTGGCGGCAACCTGCGCACTTACAGCAGGACTCACAGGCTGCTCCGGCAATGCCGCAACAAGCGGTACGGATGAAAGCAAGACTTCCGACGCACAGAGCACAGGCGACAGCACAGCCAAGAGCGATGTTGTAGCAGGCTTTGTTTACATCGGCAAGATCAACGACGGCGGTTACACACAGGCTCACGATGCAGGCAGACTTGCAGTTGAGGCTATGGGCGTAAAGACCTTCTACGTTGAGGACGTACCCGAAACCGTTGCCGACACTAAGGAAGCTATCCAGACACTTATCGATGAAGGCTGCAACCTTATTTACACAAACTCATTCGGCTTTATGGAAGGTACAGACCAGATGGCAAAGGAGCATCCCGATGTAAAGTTTGCTCACTGCTCAGGCTATATGAGAGAAGACAATATGTCAACCTACTTCGGTAAGGTATACCAGGCTCGTTACCTTGCAGGTATCGTTGCAGGTATGAAGACAAAGAAGAACTACATCGGTTATGTTGCCGCTAAGGGTATCCCCGAGGTTATCCGTGGTATCAACGCATTCACACTCGGTGTACAGTCTGTAAACCCCGATGCTAAGGTAGAAGTAGTATTCACAGATACATGGTATGACCCCACAGTTGAAAAGCAGGCAGCACTTGAGCTTCTCAACAAGGGCGTTGATATAATCGCTCAGCACCAGGATACAACAGCTCCTCAGGTTGCCGCTGAAGAAAAGGGCGCATACTGCATCGGCTACAACTTCCCCACATCAGACGCTGCTCCCAAGGCTTACCTCACAGCCGCTTGCTTCGACTGGAAGACATTCTACACAGACGATGTAAAGAAGGCTATGGACGGTACATGGACAAGCCGTGCATACTGGGAAGGTCTTGCCGCTAACATGACATACCTTGACAAGCTGACAGACCTCTGCGCAGAAGGCACACAGGAAAAGGTCGATGCAGCTAAGAAGGCTATCATCGACGGCACACTCGAACCCTTCACAGGCCCTCTTTACGATCAGGAAGGCAACAAGAAGGTTGAAGACGGCGTTAAGATGACAGACGACGAGATCTGGAACATGAACTGGTTTGTAAAGGGTGTAACAGGTACTATCCCCGCATAATCTACAGTTTACAGAATCTTAAGACTATTAAAGACAATACGAGCAGTCCTCAGCGGCTGCCCGATTTGTCTTTTTAAAGCACCGGAATATCTGCGATGTTTTAAAAAGACAAATCGCTATTTTCAAGGAGGTTATATGGCAGACCCTTATATAAAACTTGAACACATAACCAAATCGTTTGACTCGGTATACGCAAACAAGGATATTTCCGTTGACGTATACAAGGGCGAGATACTTGCCCTGCTTGGTGAAAACGGTTCGGGCAAGAGTACCCTTGTAAATATGCTCAGCGGCATATATACGCCCGACAGCGGTACTATCTCGATTGATGGTAAGAAGATGCACTTCGGCTCACCCGGTGATGCTATAAAGGCAGGCATCGGTATGGTACATCAGCACTTCAAGCTGGTCGATGTAATGACCGCCGCAGAAAACGTGGTAATGGGTCACATAAAGCATTTTGTCACATCGAAAAAGCGTATGGCTCACCATGTGAACAAGCTGAACGAGAAATACGGCCTTAACGTTACCCCCGACAAGAAGATATACAATATGTCTGTCAGCGAAAAGCAGGCTGTAGAGATAATGAAGGTGTTCTACAGAGGAGCAAACGTTCTTATCCTTGACGAGCCTACAGCGGTGCTTACCCCACAGGAGATAACCGCACTGTTCGCTATTCTCAGAAAGATGAAGGAGCAGGGCTGTACGATAATCATTATCACTCATAAGATGGCGGAGGTTATGGATATTTCCGACCGTGTTACCGTTTTGCGTAAGGGTGAATGTATCGGTACGGTAAAAACGAGCGAAACCACTCCCCAACAGCTTACCGAGATGATGGTCGGCAAGGCGGTAACTCTTGAAATAGAGCGTCCGCAGTGCTGTGACTATAACGCAAAACCGATGCTTTCCGTAAAAAATCTCACGAAGAAAAACACAGACGGCGTAAATGTGCTTGATAACGTGAACTTTGACGTATACGGCGGTGAGATACTCGGTGTCGCAGGTATAGCAGGAAGCGGTCAGAAGGAGCTTTGCGAGATAATCGCAGGTCTTGACAAAATGACCGACGGTGATATTGAGTTTGACGGCGACAGCATAAAGGGACTTGATCCCAGAGCGATAATCCGCAAGGGTATCAGTATGAGCTTTGTTCCCGAGGACAGACTTGGTATGGGTCTTGTGGCAGGAATGAGCATAACGAACAACGTTATCTTAAAGTCCTATAACCATAATCCCGGTCCGTTCATAGACAGCAAGTTTGCAAAGAAGCTCGCAGAGCAGATAGTACATGATTTTGATATTTACACCCCGTCTGTAAACTACACGGTAAAGAAGCTGTCCGGCGGCAATATACAGAAGGTGCTTCTCGGCAGAGAAATATGGCTCTCGCCCAAGGTGCTTATAACCGCTTATCCCGTAAGAGGTCTTGATATAGGTGCGTCATACAATATATATCATATGCTCAATGAGCAGAAGAAAAAAGGTGTTGCCGTGCTGTTCATAGGCGAGGATCTTGACGTACTGAAAAGCATTTCCGACAGACTTATGGTAATACACGACGGTGAGATAATCGACATAGTAGACCCCACGACCGTCACTAAGGAAGACATAGGTCTTATGATGGTGGGCGACCGTATCAACAAGGGAGAGGAGAAAGCCGTATGAGCATGATACAGATTTCAAAGCGGCAGAAAGGCACATCAAAGCTCGTTGACGTTCTTATAAGAATAGGCGCTATCGTGCTGTCGCTGATATTTATCGGCATTGTTCTTGCCATAATGGGTTATGATCCTTTCAAGGTTTTCGGCAAAATAATACAGACCCCGTTCAAGCGTTTCAAGGACGTTATGAACAAAACGATAATGCTTACCACTCTTTCGCTCGGTATAGCGATAGCGTTCAGAATGAAGTTCTGGA
>SAMEA104315429__coassemble_1332_pt1 | contig 12197 bp, 7 predicted proteins | sample SAMEA104315429__metabat2_high_PE_024 | metagenome-assembled genome bin SAMEA104315429 (sample SAMEA104315429) | gut metagenome | biome: Monkey gut; feature: monkey-associated habitat; material: faeces | place: China | collected 2013 | reverse complement strand
CGTGACACTCTTTACATAAGGCGGTTTTTCGGCTACCGAGGTTATACAACAGCCTGCGCCGGTAGCTGTCCACTGAGCAGTAGGGGGACGAACACCGCCGTAGTTTATGGGGAATCTGAACTGCCTTTCTGCAGAGCAGAAGTGTGACGAGGTAACGGCGGCGAAATATTCACCGAGCCTCATATCCGCAAAAAGCGAAGCCATTGCAAGACTTTCAGCCATTGTCGAGCAGGCACCGTAAAGTCCGATAAATGATATATCGGTGTCACGCAGGCCGTATGCCGAGCCTGTGCATTGGTTGAGCAGATCGCCTGCGAAAATGAACGAAATATCTTCTTTTATGAGCTTGCCTTTTCTAAGGGCAATATCAAAGGCATATTGCTGAAAGGTGCTTTCGGCTTTTTCCCAAGTGGTAAGTCCAAGCTCTGCACCCTCTGCGGCATAGTCAAAGCAGTTGCCGAGAGGTCCGTCGCTCTCCATTTTTCCGACTGCGGCGGCACAGGAATAAACCGACACACCACGGTCAAGCTCTATTGTACCCTCTGAAATCAGTTTAGCCATATCAACCTCCGAAAAGACTTATAACGAACAGAATTATGCCGTAGACAAATGCCGCCGTTATGCCGTAGACTATGACAGGTCCTGCAATGATGAACATCTTTGCGCCCGTACCGAGAATGAGACCCTCGGTCTTGAATTCAAGGGCAGGGGAAACAACGGCATTCGCAAAGCCTGTTATAGGAACGAGAGTGCCTGCGCCTGCGTGCTTTGCTATCCGCTCATACTGACCGAAGCCCGTCAGTAAGGCACTTATCAGCACAAGCGTTATTGAGGTGTACGCCGACGCAGTATCTGCATCGTTTCCTATCATAATATATAAATCGGTAAAGAACTGCCCTATACAGCAGATAAGTCCGCCGATAACAAACGCTTTCGGCACTGTTATATATAGCTTGCTCGGTGCGGAATAACGGTCGGCAAGCTGTGCGTATTCTTTTTTGGAAATATTCAAAATATCACCGTCCTTGATGATATTTTTGATTTTATGTCGGAAAATATCCGTGTAAAATTCTGCTTACCGATACGGCAAGATAAAGCAAAAACAAGTCGCTTTGCAATTTTTATATTGATTTATTGCAGACATTGTGCTATACTTTAAAAGATAAGACAGGAAAGAGCGGTTTTTTCAGCCGTATTTTCGGTCGGATTTTTTATGCAAGAAAGGGATAACAAAAAATGAAATACGCAGTATTACTTTGCGACGGTATGGCCGATCTTCCCCGTGAGGATATAGGCGGAACACCTATGAGCGTTGCACACAAGCCTAATATGGACAAGCTCGCAAAGGTATCAAGAGTAGGTCTTGTAAAGACGGTCGAGGACAACTTAAAGCCCGGCAGTGACGTTGCGAATCTTTCCGTACTCGGTTACGATCCTGCAATATATTATTCGGGAAGAAGTCCTTTAGAGGCAGGCAGTATAGGCATTGATATGAAGCCTACGGACGTTTCTTTCAGAACGAATCTTGTAACGCTGTCGGACGAGCCGGTTTACGAGGACAAGACAATACTCGACTACTGTGCCGATGATATATCCACTGAAGAAGCCGCTGAGCTTATAAAGTTCATTGACGAAAAGCTCGGTACGGATGAATTCAGATTCTACAGCGGTGTAAGCTACCGTCATTGTCTGATATGGGATCACGGTACGACCGACATAGGCACGCTGACTCCTCCCCACGATATAACAGGCAAGCCGATAAAGACGCATCTTGGTGTGAACGAAAACGGCAAGGTGCTTATTGAGATGATGAAGAAGAGTTATGATCTGCTGAAGGATCATCCCGTAAACTTAAAGAGAATCGAAAGAGGTCTTCGTCCTGCAAACAGCATATGGTTCTGGGGCGAGGGTGTTCGCAAGGATCTTACTCCTTTTGCCGAAAAGTACGGAAAGAGTGCCGCTATGATTTCTGCGGTCGATCTGCTCAGAGGTATCGGCAAGTTCACAGGAATGGATGTTATCAAGGTTGACGGCGCAACAGGCTACATAGATACAAACTTTGACGGCAAGGCTCAGGCGGCTGTTGACGCACTGAAAAGCGGCAAGGATTTTGTATATATCCATGTTGAGGCTCCCGATGAATGCGGCCATCGTAATGAGGTTGACAATAAGGTAAAGGCAATAAGCCTTATTGACGAAAAGATACTCGGCAAGCTGCTTGACGAATTCAAGGACGAGGATATAAAAATTCTTATATGCCCCGACCATCCCACACCGCTTGAACTGAGAACACATACAAACGCTCCTGTGCCGTTCATGATATATGACAGCAGAAAGAAGCTGGACGGTGTTGATTGCTTCTGCGAGGAGAGTGCGGCTAAGACGGGCGATTATATCGCTGAGGGTCATACCCTTATGAGCAGTTTCTTGGCTGACTGATAGATAATACTAAATGAATATTTTACCGCCCTGTGTTTTTCACGGGGCGGTTTTTGTATATTTTGGTAAGTGCTGGACTTTTGTCAGTTTTTATGCTACAATATACTTGAAGAAATAGTGTCGAATCGAATGGCAAGAAATATAGTAAAGGCAAAGCTGGATATAATATTCAAGAAGTTGTTCACGGACGAGGGAAATCAGCATTTACTACAGGCTTACTTATCGGATACGCTCGGTATACCGTATGAGTCGATAAACAACATAATCGTACTGAACTCCGAGATAATGCCGGAGAACATTATAGAAAAATACAGCCGTATGGACATAAAGATGACGGTTGACGGTAACAGGCTTATCAATGTTGAAATGCAGATTAAAGACGAGGGCGATTACAAGGATCGTTCAATGTACTACCTTTCAAAGTTGTACGGCAATCAGCTTAAAAGCGGTGATGGCTACGGAAAACTCAATCAGTGTATTTCAATCAATGTATTGAATTTCATTCTGTTCGATGAATGGACGGACTTTCATTCTTCATTCAGAATGAGGGAAGATAAGCACAATTCTGTTCTTACTGATAACTTCATCGCTCATTACTTTGAGTTGAAGAAAATCGGAAAGAATTTTGACAAGAACAACAAGCAGGAACTATGGCTCAGACTTATAAATGCAGAAACGGAGGATGAACTTGATATGTTACAGCAGACAGGTGTAAAGTCCATACAGGACGCAGTAGTTGTACTGCACAAGATGAGTGCAGACGAAAAGACAAGAGAACTTGCCGAAATGCGTGAAAAGGCACTGCATATTGAGGCAACCGAGAAATCGTATGCGAGAGCCGAAGGCGAAGCAGTCGGACTTAAGAAAGGCAGAGCTGAAGGAAGAGCTGATTTACTCGAAGAACTCTTAAAGCAAGGTATAATAACCGAAGAGCAAGCCAAGAACTACAGAAGTTGAGTTAACTCACCACCCCACACCACAAAGGAGGACAAAATGAAACGTACCCACACCATACTCGCAACAATAACCCTTATCAGCGTAATACTGACCAGTGCTTGCACGGCAGGCAATGCAAACAGCACAACGTCCTCTGCACCCGAAACGGCAGTGACAACTACCGCTCCGGCAGTAACGGGAACAGTGATGGATAGAATTGATGAGCCGAAAGCAGAAACGACTACAGCTCAGACAACAGCAGTAACTACCGCTGTCACTACAAAGCCACAGGAAACAAAAAAGGCTGAAACGACCGTAGCTCAGACTACCACGGTAGCTACAACGGCAAAGCCGGCAACGACAACAACCGTCGCCACAACAAAGCCTGCACCCGAATGGACAGAAACAAAGGCAAGCGGTACAAAGTACGTCAACACAGACTGCTACAGCCGTAAGAAAGCCGTACTCGGCGCTGAAGCGGTAAAGCTGTACAGCGTGAACGACAAGGTAACGGTAACAGCTAAGACTGACACAGGCTACTATAAGCTCGATACAGGTGCATATATACACAGTGACTATCTGAGCGACAGTAAGGTAGCTCAGACTACTACAACCACTGCAAAGAAAGCGGAAACACCAAAGCCTGCGACCACTACAACGAAGAAGCAGGAAAGCAAGCCGAAGTCCATATATGAGTATCCGTTTGACCTTGAAGCAATCCGACAGGTAATTATAGATGATGCAGTCAATAATTATGGACTGGTGTTAAACGAAAAAATGAAAAAGGACGAAAGTCCTTGGTTCGCTCCTCTTGTTATATGGAAAGACGTAAATCCCAATGTTATTCGTATGAGAGTATCCGAAGAAGCAGAATCGAGTTATACAGGTGGATATATGCAAAAAGGTGACCACTTTAATGTATATATTGAAACTGTCCCTAACTTAAAAACAGACGAAAATGGCAATAGCGTTGAAGGCTACGCAATATATTTTTTGAGAGGAAATCTCGCAAGAAATTAATTAACAGCAACAAATAATACAGAGCTTTGATTTTTCAAGGCTCTTTTTCTTTTTCTGAAAGTTAACTGAATATGAAAATCCAAAGCAGTCCGTACCCGTAGGACTGCTTTTTTATATATATTTTCAAAAAATCAAACAAGAAAGGATAAAGGTTATGTTTAAAAACAAATTCAAAAAGCTGACCGGACTTTTCCTTGCGGCAGTTATGACATTAGTCGCTCTGCCGATTCAGACGCTTGCGTCAGAATGGGGAGTTGGCGATAATGTTTATGCGGCTATGCTCGGCAACTACATCGGCTCAGACAACGGAACATACGGTGATAAGCGTAATTACACATTCATCTATTACAAAGCGGACGGCGATGTTGCTACCGCTACAAGAGTAAAGAGCAATCACGCAAAGCTCGGTGTCAGCAAGAACGGCGTGACACAGCAGGCAATCTGTATTGAAGCAGGTGTATCATACAGCACAGGAAGCTCCTATGTTGGCAAAGCATCAAGTGATGACTATATGCTTATGTTACCAACAAAAGCAAGGCGTGATTTAAAAATAGCTTTGCTTTGCGGTTTTAACAGTACCGTAACTAAATCTCCTGTCGCTAACACAAACCTTGATGATTTTTCATTCGCAACACAGATAATTGTATGGGAAATTCAGCAGCAGTTAAGGACAGGATATAACAAGGGCGATTTAAAAGCGAACAAGTGGGGTACACCCAAAGATGTATACTATGAACAGCTGAAAGGCAGACCCGCTGAAAAGTGCTATGAATATATTCTGAACAAGATGAAAGCATTTTCTCTTTTCCCAAGTTTTACATCTGCTGATAAAACCTCGATACCAGTTCACACAATGGAATATAATTCTTCGACGAAGAAGTACAGTATTACACTGCCGGACAGTAACAAGAGCAATATGCCGGCAAGTGCATTCAACATTCCCGGTGTCACAGTGACAAAGAGCGGATATGACTACACTTTCAGCACAACAAGCAAGATAAGTGGTACTAAGGCTTGCACATACAAGGCAAACCGTACTACAGGAAAACAGCTTGTTGTATGGAAATCAAGCGGCGGCGATTCTCAGACAATGGCTGACGGTATTGATGACCCTGTAAGATTTTACGCAAACTTTAAAACTTCCAATTTAGGCACAGCTCAGATCAAGAAAGTTTGGGAACACAAGCACGACAGCTCAAGCACACAGGCAAGCAACAGCGACATCTATTTCACGATAAAGAATAGTTCGGGTTCGGCCGTGAAGGCTACAGGCAAGGCAGGCTCGTATACCTACTCTACAAGCGGTTCCGTGAGCCAGTTCAAATTAAACTCAAGTAACACTTTTTTAGTAAAATCGTTACCTGCAGGAACATATACCGTTACAGAACACGGAAAGAATTCAGACGGCTCGATACCCTATTACACCCGTACAGGCGGTGTCAGCAAGACGGTAACAGTAACAGCCGGAGGCACAGGAACGGTAACGTTTACCAATACCCGTAACACAGGTACAGGCGAGGTTATAAAGACCTGGATCGATACCAACGGTAACACCATATCCGCAAGCAACAACGTTGAAAGAAATAAGCAGATATATTTCCGTATCAAGAATGCAGATAACAAGTACATTACGGTAAGCGGTACTAAGTACAGCGGGTCATATACGTTTACCGGAACATCGACTACGGCTACATCGCTGTATGTTAATCCCGGTACAGGTGATTTCACGGTTTCTGACCTGCCTACAGGCAAGTATACCGTGTATGAGTACGGCTCACCTGACGGATTTACAGTAAATAAGGCATCGCAAACAATCACAATCTCAAGCGGAAAAACAGCGTCCGTATCTTTCGTAAACAGCGAGGACAGCGGTACGGCTCAGATAAAAAAGGTATGGCTGTCCGATACAACTCTTACATCTGCTCAGATTGCAAGCCTTGAAAAGAACGTTACTTTTATGGTAAAGGACAGCGACGGCAAGTTTATCAAGGTCACAGGCTCGGCAGGAGCTTATGTTTATGCCGGCACTCAGACTACAGCGAACAATTTGAAACTCAGCGGAAGTAAGTTTAATGTAAGCAAGCTCCCGATGGGAACATACACTGTAACAGAGATAAATAACGCAAGCGGTTATAATCCGAAAACGCAGACAAAGACGGTCACAATTGCCAATAAGGGCGAAACAAAGTCAGTGTCATTTACGAACAAGTCAACACCTGTTGTCGTGATAAGAAAGCATTTCTCTGATGAGAACAATCTGACAGAAGCACAGCTCAAAGAACAGTATGCTAAAGTTACCGTAAATCTGCAGGTGCTTGGTTTCAGCGGTAGTGCTTCCTCGAATCCGCCGGCAGGATATTATGTTAATTTTACCGGTAGCAATGGCAATTATACTTTCAAAGATGTAACTGCTACAAAGTCATCTGCATCTGACTTAAAGCTGAATGAAAACGGCGAAATGACTATTTCATTCGGTTCTAACACAAATCCGTATTACTTAGCTGTCATCGAAACGTACAGCGGAACGGAGTACGATGTTGATAACCGTGACCAGCGTATTGACCTGGGCAACGGTGATCCGAATGCTGTAATAGATCTTGATGACATTGAGCTTGACAATCAGCTTAAAACAGGATCTGTACAAATAGATAAGGAATTTTTGAATGAAAACGGAAATACCGAAAATATAACCGACAAACAGCTTGCCGAAGTATCGTTCAAGATAATGCACAACGGCAAATATCTCACATTTACGGGTAGCGACGGTAACTACACATATAAAGGTGAAAACAATACAGGCACGTCACTCAAGCTTAATACAAGCACATATAACTTCATAGCAAGCGGACTTCCCGCAAGAGAAGAATACACAGTGTACGAAGTAAGCGGTACAACAGGCTACAGCTTCTCTATCGACCCCGTTACGTTTGAAGTAACACCTAATGGCACAGTAAAGAAAGTATTTACGAACAAGGCAATGACGGGTACGATAAGCATTGTAAAGCACAGTGCAGACGGCGTTCTTTCCGGATGGCAGTTCAGAGTTACGGGTACGGCAAAGACAGGTCAGAGCTATGACAAGACCTTTACAACCGACGCAAAGGGTACAATCACAATCAGTAATATCCGTATCGGTGATTACAAGGTAACAGAGGTCAAGACCGGAAAAACAGTCGGTTATATTACCGAGAACAGCAAAGACCTTGAGGTTAAGACCGATACTGTAACAACTGTCAATATCGAGAACAAGCCGTATGCGAATATCGTTATCAACAAGGTTGACAGCGTAAAAGGCACTGCTCTGAGCGGTGCTACATTCGGCATTTATACGGACACTGTATGTGAAATTCCTGCAAAGGCGTATACATCGGCAACCGATGACACCTTAATCGACGCAGTTATCACAGAAATTGAGGACGGCAAGTATACTTGCAATTTCCTGCCGATTGAGAGCAAGAACGGCACAACTTTCTATGTAAAGGAGCTTACAGCTCCCAAGCATTACGCTATTGATACAGACGTACACCCGGTAACGCTTAAAACGGCAAATTCAACCGTAGCTGTTTCAAACAACGCTACATCGAAATTCTATGAAACGCCTTTAGGCTCGGTCAGAACGACAAAGGTTGACGCAGATCATCCCGATGTACTTCTGAGCGGCGCTGAGTTTACAGTATATCAGTCTGATAAGGCTACTGTATACGGCAAGCTCGCAGAAACATCAAAGGGTACATATCAGCTTGACGAAATCCCGGCAGGCACATATTACCTCAGAGAAACAAAAGCACCGCAGTATTACAATATCGACAACACATTCTATCAGTTTACAATTTCTGACGCAGGCAAGGTTGTCGATGTGTCAATCAACGGCAACGACAAGTTCCCCAATGCTCCGCAGAAGGGCGATATAAAGATAGTCAAGAGAAGTGCAGACGGTGTTCTTTCCGGTTGGAAGTTTGAAGTTTCCGGCACGGCTCTTAACGGCACACCCGTAGCAACCAAGACATACACAACAGACGCAAAGGGCGAAATCAATATATCAAACCTCCTTATCGGTACTTATACCGTAAAGGAAGTAAAGGACGGCAAGACAGTCGGATATATCACGCCTGCAAATCAGACGATTGAAGTAAAGAGCAATGCAACTACTACTGCAACGTTTGAAAACAAGCCTTTCGGTCACATTGTTATCAACAAGGTTGACGCAAAGACCGGCGAAAAGGTAACAGGTGCTACATTCGGTATCTATACCGACAGCACTTGCAAGACAGTAGCAAAGGCGTATAAGTCGGACACTGACAGCACACTTGTAAATGCAGAGATTATCGAAACAGCCACAGGAGTGTACACTTGCAACAACTTACCTATAAGCAGTGCAACAGGCACAACTTACTATATAAAGGAGCTTACAGCTCCAGAAGGCTACTACCTTGACACAGACGTACACCAGGTAACGCTTAAAACAGCAAACGCTACTGTATCGGTAAGCAATGAAATCGGAAAATCGGACTTTAACGAATATCCTTACGGTCACGGTGCTGTAATCAAGGAATGGAAACTTGACAACAGTACAGCAGATATGACAGCCGATGAAATCGCATATATGAAAGCGGAGCTTGAAAAGAGCCTGTATTTCACTGTAAAGGACAGCAACGGCAAGTACATCACAGCTACAGGTGCAGACGGCGTATACACATATAACGGCGAAAGCACAACAGAATTCAAGTATCTGTTAAAGAACAGCACATTTACAATCGCAGAACTGCCTACAGGTGACTACACCGTGACAGAATTCAGCACACTTTCCGATTACACAATCAAGTCGGAAAATCCTGTGAAGATATCTGTAGTAAAAAATCAGACAGCAACGGCAACGTTTGTAAACGAGCGTGACACAGGCACAGGCAAGGTTATAAAGGTATGGAAGCAGTTTGATACAATGACAGCCGCTGAACAGGCTGAATTCGAAAAAAATGTATACTTTACCGTAACCGACAGCAACGGTGCTTATCTCAAGGTTAAGGAAAGCAACGGTAGTTACATCTACTGTGGCACACAGAAAACGGAAACAAAATTTGCTCTGAAAAACGGTGAGTTTGTAATCGCAGAACTGCCGACCGGAAAATATACGATAACCGAAATCAACAATGCTGAAGGTTATCTGCCTAAGACACAGGTCAAGACAATCACGGTAACTAAGGACGCAACTGCAAGTGCAGAGTTTGTCAATAAGGTTATTGTCGGCAATGTCACATTAACGAAAGTTGATGAGGACTATCCCGAAAATAAATTGACAGGTGCTGTATTTACAGTTTACAAGAGCGATAAGAAAACCGTAGTCGGCACAATGAAGGAAACCGAAACAGGCGTGTACAGCCTTGAGGGACTTGTGTACGGCGAATACTATGTACAGGAAACAAAGGCTCCCGAATATTTCGTCCGTGATGTGAATTTCTACTATTTCCAGATTGTAAATGACGGCGAAACCGTAGAAGTTTCCAACGATGAGCTTGGCAAGGGTACGTTTATCAACTCGCCTCAGAAGGGTGAAATCAAGATTGTAAAGACCTCATATGATAACAAAGTTGAAGGCATACATTTTGAAGTAACCGGAAAGACATACACAGGTCAGTCATTCAGTAAGATCTACACTACTGATGAGAACGGCATTATCCATATTACAGATCTAAGAGCCGGAGAATACAATATCCACGAAGTTGCAGATGACGCTTCTGCCGGCTATCTTTTACCGGATGATAAGCAGTTAACGATTGACCGTGACGGTGCAATGCTTGTTGCCAATATGCACAACAGCAAGCTACCGGACAATCCCCCGACAGGTGCAGGCGAGGACGGCTACACGCAGACGGCAGTTATTATCATATCAATGGTGATGATGAGTGCGGCTGTTGTGCTTGTGTTCCCGTTATCGAAGCGTAAGAGAAAACGCTAAGCAGCATTAATATTTTATTGTCACCGGGCGGCAGAAAAGCTCTGCCGCCTTTGTGGTGGCTTATGGAGGTAAGATATGAAAAGAATACTGAATAAGTCAGCAAATGCAATGAGAAAAAAGGACACAGGTAAATCATTAAGTAAAATCAAGCCTGATAATATTCAGGTGTTCGGAAGCTACGTCATAACTGATCCCAAAGGCGAACTGTACAGAAATTCAGAAAATTGCTTTTCGAAAAGAGGTAATTATATGAAAAGGAATCTGCTATCAAATTCTCATTTTAAATTGCTGTTTTCAAAATGCGATAATATCAAAAATGAGAAAAAAACGGAACTCTACTATTCTCAAAACGAGATACGACTTACTAACTTAGATACCGGAGAGGTTTATTCAACGAAAATAAGGCAAGAGTATTCGGACGAAAGAACAACTTGTTCCTTTGCTATAAATCAATATCTCAAAGAGGGGAATTATTTGATAGAGTTTATTTATTAAATTGTTTGAGGTGCGTCACGGTGTCGCACCTGTATAAAAGATTGACGTGGTTGCTACTGGTTGTTTAACAATTGTAAAAACAAAAAAGTAGAAATTAACGATTTTCGTTACGCATTACTTTTTAAATTATCAAAAATGTACTTCGAATTGCTAAATTCTTAAGTTTAAAGCGACTGGTTTCAGCCGCTTTTTCTTTTTCTGATAGCGAAAATACAAAGCTGTGCCGACGGGTACGGCTTTTTTATATACAATAAAACGGAGCGTCCGGTGCGACAGGAGCGTCCGGTGCGACATCGTGACGCACCTATAAAACAAGGAGGATAAAATGCAACAGCTTATAATTTTAATCGTGGCACTTGCTCTTGCAGGCGGAGTGTATCTGTTTCTGACAATCAGCAAGAAGAAAAGCAAGGAACAGACAGAAGAAAACGCAGTCGAGATGATGACCGCAAACGAAATGATAAACGTAAAGGATATTCGCAACAATTGCTTACACACAAATGACGGGTACACATTTACCTTTATCGAAATCGGCGGTATGAGTATGGAGCTTTTCTCGGAAAGTGAAAAGTTGAAATACTGCAAAGATATTACTTCTGTTGTGTCTCGTTTTCAATTTCCGTATAAATATATGGCGATCTCATCACCGTATGTTATCAAACATATGGTTACGGCAGACAGTAACAGGCTTAAAAACGCAAGCGGTTTATGTAAGCAAATGCTTGAGGATGATATAAATTTCGCCACCAAAATGGTAATTGACGATAACAAGATCGATCGCAGATTTTTCTTTATGCTGTTCTCAAAGGACGAGGATGAGAAAACAATCCTTAAGCGTACAAATGATACAATAAACGCTTTCAACAGCGAGGTTGACGGTATGTCGTGTGAGCTTGTGAAAGACAAGGATATTATAAAAATGTATAACCTTTTCACAAATCCCGCATACATAGCTTATGAAAGAACAGATGATGTGTATTTATCTATGTCACAGATCATTGCAACAAATTCATAACAGGAGGACGTATGAGAAATAAAAAATACCAGTTTGAAATTGAAGAAAACAATGTGATCCGTGCGGCAATAGCACCTATGGGCATTGATTTCAGACCGAATACCCGTTTTTATATGGGTGACTACATCTGCCGCATATATGCAATTATGCAGTATCCGCCTACGCAGGAATACGGTTGGGTATCGAAAATAAATAACATTGCCGGAACTATCGTGAACTTCACAAGTACGCCAATCACAGAAACGAATATCGTAGAACAGCTATCGAAAATAATCAATGCTTCCCGTGCCGAAGCAGAGAATACCCGTGATGCATTACAGCGACAGAGAAAAACAAAAA
>SAMEA104315429__coassemble_1313_pt1 | contig 12323 bp, 8 predicted proteins | sample SAMEA104315429__metabat2_high_PE_024 | metagenome-assembled genome bin SAMEA104315429 (sample SAMEA104315429) | gut metagenome | biome: Monkey gut; feature: monkey-associated habitat; material: faeces | place: China | collected 2013 | reverse complement strand
AAGAAGTTGAGCGTTGACGAAATGAAAAAGCTGACGCAGGAAATGCGTGACGCACTTATATTCAAGCTCAGCCGTCACGGAGGACACTGCGGTCCCAACCTCGGATTTGCGGAGGCAACGGTCGCTCTGCACTATGTATTTGATTCGCCTGTAGACAAAATAGTATTTGATGTATCCCACCAGACATACTGTCACAAGATGCTCACAGGCAGAAAGGACGGTTTCCTTTACGAAGAACACTTTGACGATATTTCGGGCTACTCAAATCCCGCCGAAAGCGAACATGACTTTTTCGTCATCGGTCACACCTCAACTTCTGTAAGCCTTGCGCTGGGTCTTGCAAAGGCAAGGGATTTAAAGCACGAAAGCGGAAACGTTATTGCGGTAATAGGCGACGGTTCGCTCAGCGGCGGCGAGGCTCTTGAGGCCATCGACTACGCCGGCGAGTTTGACGGAAATCTTATCGTTATTATAAACGATAACGAAATGTCTATTGCCGAAAACCACGGCGGTATGTACAAAAATCTCAAGGCTCTGCGTGAGGGCAACGGAAAAGCCGATACAAACCTGTTCACAGCTATGGGTCTTGACTATGTGTTCGTAAAGGACGGCAATGATATTGAAAGTCTTATCGCCGCTTTCAGTAAAGTAAAGGACAGCAAGCGTCCTGTAGCAGTGCATATAGTTACCGAAAAGGGAAAAGGTCTGTCTTTTGCGGAAGAAAACAAGGAGGACTGGCACTGGCATATGCCGTTTGACGTTGAAACGGGCAAGGCAAAGTACAATTATGACGGCGAGGATTACGGCGACCTTACAGCTAAGATGCTTCTTGAAAAAATGAAGAAGGACGAAAGCGTATGCGTTCTGACCTCCGGTACTCCCACAGTAGGCGGCTTCTGGAAAGGCAGAAGAGACGAGGCAGGCAGACAGTTTATAGATGTAGGAATTGCGGAAGAAAATGCGGCTGCTATGGCTTCGGGAATCGCAGCAGGCGGCGGTAAGCCTTTGTACACAGTATACAGCACATTTATCCAGCGTACCTATGACCAGATTTCGCAGGATATATGTATAAACAACAGCCCCGTTGCAATAAGCGTATTTGCAGGCTCTGTCTACGGTATGAGCGATGTTACCCATCTCGGACTCTATGACATTCCTATGCTCTCAAACATTCCGAATCTTGTTTATCTTGCTCCTGCAACAAAGGAAGAATATCTTTCTATGCTTGACTGGGCGATTGAACAAAGCAAGTATCCCGTTGCGGTGCGTGTACCGGGCGGTGCGGTGATTTCGGACGGCAAGGAAGTTAAAAGCGACTGGTCGGATATAAACAAGTACGAGATTACAAAAAGCGGCTCAAGGATAGCAGTGATAGCGCTCGGAACTTTCTATCAGCTTGGCGAGAAAGCGGCAAAGCTAATCGAAGAAAAAACAGGCACCGCTCCCACTCTTATAAATCCTCACTATATCACGGGCATTGACAAGGATATGCTTGAAGACCTCAAGAAAAACCACGATGTTGTGATAACTCTTGAGGACGGAATTCTTGAGGGCGGTTTCGGCGAGAAGATAGCACGTTTCTACGGCAGCAGCGATGTTAAAACACTGTGCTTCGGACTTGAAAAGAAGTTCTATGACAGATACGATGTAAACGACCTTATGCATAAGGCACATCTGACTCCCGAACAGATAGCAGAAGACACGATTGCTCTTCTGAAGTAACTCTATATAACCACAGCCCGTAACGGTCATACCGCTGCGGGCTGTAATTCTTTATGAATACTTCTTATAAAGCAATTCTGTCAGCTTTATAATATCCGAGCGTGTATTGAACACCGACGGCGCAAGCCGTACCGTCCCCGTTTCAAGCGTACCCTGCTTTTTGTGGGCAAGGAAGTTGCAGTGAAGCCCACCACGCAGATAAAACCCGTTTTTCGACAACATATCGGCTGTGACCGAGCTGTTTTCATCTCCCGCCGTAAAAGATACCACAGGGAGAGATTTTACCTTTTCCGGACGGTAGACCCTGATTTTATCAATATTTTCAACACGCTTTATAAATAAATCGCACAGCGACATTTCGTGAGCGTAAATCCTGTCGATGCCTTTTGAATTTACAAATTCCACTCCCCTGCCGAGTGCGATAGCACCGGGAGTATTTATCGTTCCGCTTTCAAAGCTGTCGGGCAGAAAGTCGGGCTGGTCGATTTCTCCGCTTGCACTGCCCGTTCCGCCCTCTATAAGTGTGCTGAGCGGATATTTTCCGTCAGTCACAAGCACTCCCGTACCCATAGGTCCGTAAAGTCCCTTATGACCGGGTGCGCATATAATATTGATACCGTCTGCCAGATTAAGCGGTATAACGCCTGCCGCCTGAGCGCAATCTGCTATAAGACATATATTGTGCTTCCTGCAAAGCTCCGCAATTCTTGCAAGCGGTGTCACTCTGCCGTTTACGTTACACCCTGCGGTCATAATGACCACAGCAGTGTCACGACGGATTTGCTTTTCCACAGCCGACAGCAGTTCATCGTCACTGCCGCCGCTGTCGGCTATGCTGTAATTTATCCGTTTTTGTTTATACAGTGCGTGAAGCGGCCTTATTACCGAATTATGCTCAAGGTCGGACGTTATCACATGGCAATGCCCCTTTGCATTGCAAACGCCCTTGAGCGCAAAATTAATGGCGTGGGTACAGTTGAGCGTGAAAACCGTATTTTCGGTTTCACCGCCGAAAAATTCCGCACATTTCTCCCTTGCATAAAACACCTGCCGTGAGGTTTCGAGCGAAAGCCTGTGACCCGACCTTCCGGGATTTGCCCCGTAGTCGTACAGTGCCTTTTCCGCCGAATGAAGCACCGAAACGGGCTTTGGATAGGTGGTGGCGGCATTGTCAAGATATATCATCCGGCATCACCGCCGTTTCGTATCTCCATACAGTTAAGACCGCCGAGCGACAGCAGACGGCAGGTCTTGTCGGGATCGTGTTCCGTGTAAATTCCGAACCTGCAACCCTTTGAAGTGGTGATTTTTCCCGTAGTAGATGATATTTTATAGCCACTGAGGATTTTTCTTGCTTTTTCGGCGGCTGTAGCCGAGCGTAAAACAATAAAATACATAATCAGTCCCTCGTTTCCGTATATTCACTGCTTCAATATATGCCGCAGGAAGCGAAAGAGTGATGATAAGCAAAGCGGCAAAAAAGCGGAAAAGCAAGATAATTTACAGACTGTCGATAAACCTATACAATTTAAAAATCGGGTTTGGGGCGTAGCCCCAAGCGGGGTGAGGGCGGCAGCCCCACACTCAGCCCCTTTCCAGGGAAAGGGGTTTGGGGATAGGGATTGAGGACAAGCACTCTTTTTGAAAAACATACTTTTTCTACAAACTGAATTATTTATTTTTCTCTTTTTCGGCTTTATAAAGCAAAATACGACCGTTTCGCCATACTGATTATTCTTGACAATATCGTTTTTATGTTGTAAAATATATGTTGAATGCGGCAGTAACCGCTTTCCGCTTTTTTTCACGGTGACAGCGTGACAGATTTTCCATGCAGGCTCGGCAAATGATTTTAAGCGGAATGAATAACGGATTTATTTTAAGTAAATTATAAAAACAAAAGAATAACGGAAAAGCGGCTTTAAGAAATTATATATTTTCCTTTTACTTCAGCATAAAATTTCGATAGCACGAATACGGTACTTACAAGGTAAACGTTCAGTTACGATAAGAGCAACACGTTTATTGTACTCAGGACGACATATTGACAATGCCGCTTACGGCAGGAATGGCTGTATCAGTGATACAGGCTTAGCTTCGCTTTGGCTTTTGCAGGGAGAGGTGTGTCTTTTTGCAGGAGCGTACAAGCGGTTTTGGCTTTTTGCCGTAAAAGCTGTGGACGAAATTATATACCGCCGCTTTTCCGTACAGAACCGCCGATGAGGGCTGTATGTCATACATAAAGATAAAAGGACAACACCTGTCGGCTATTCGGAAGGATGGTATACTGAATGGGAATTATTGACTCCAAAAACTTACTGACGGCGACTGAAAACATAAAGCCGAAGGCTACAAAGCCTTACTCAAAAAGAAGAAAGAATCCTTTTGCAAAGCAGTTCAAGCTGACCGACAGGAACGCCCCTAAGGACGCTTCCGCAAGCGAATCGCTTACAGGGATTTTAAATGCAAAGCCTGCAAATAAAACAGTTCTGACCGACAACAGACAGCAGGGCAAAAAGCCTGTGCTGACTGACAGAAGAGCATCTGAAAGCAAAAAGCCGGTACTTACCGACAACAGAAGTCAGAACAAAAAGCCCGTGCTGACCGACAATAAAAGCAGTGAAAAGAAAAGCATATCCGCAGACGGCAGAAATGATAAAAAGCCTGTTCTTACAGACAACAAGCCGCATCATAACAATAACAAGCAGGAACCGAGAAAGCAGGAGTATCCCTCTTTCTTTGCGGAGGACGAAAAGAAGAGCGGCAGAAAGACACCCGTAAGGATTATGTCGCTCGGCGGCGTAAACGAGATAGGCAAGAACATCTACGTCTACGAGTGCTGTAACGATATATTCATCATAGATTGCGGACTTGCCTTCCCCGATGACGATATGCTCGGTGTTGACCTTGTTATCCCCGACTTCACCTATCTTGAAAAGAACAGGGAGAAGATAAGGGGCATTGTGCTGACGCACGGCCACGAGGACCACATAGGCGCACTCCCCTACTTCCTCAAGAAGATAAACGTACCCGTATACGGCACAAGGCTGACGCTCGGACTTGTCGAGGGAAAGCTCCGTGAGCACGGCATACTGTCGCAGTGTTCGCTGAACGTGGTCGTACCCCGTCAGAATGTCAGAATGGGCTGTATGAGCGTTGAATTTATAAGAGTGAACCACTCTATCCCCGATGCCTGCGCAATGGCAGTGCATACGCCTGCAGGCGTGATAGTGCATACAGGCGACTTCAAGGTTGACTATACGCCTATCGAGGGCGGTATAATTGACCTTGCAAGATTCGGTGAGCTTGGAAACAAGGGTGTTCTCGCACTGCTTTCGGAAAGCACGAATGCAGAGCGTCCGGGCTATACGGCTACAGAAAGAAAGGTCGGAGAGAGCTTCAAGAGCCTTTTTGCAGGAGCAGAGGGCAAGAGAATAATTGTCGCTACATTCTCCTCAAACATTCACAGAATACAGCAGATCATAAACAATGCGGAAAGCTGGGGCAGAAAGGTCGCCGTTTCGGGCAGAAGTATGCTCAATGTGCTTACTACCGCAATTGAACTCAATTATATAAAAGTACCTCAGGGTATGCTTGTCGATATAGAAGATGTCAACAAATATCCACCCGAAAAAATGGTAATTATCACAACGGGAAGTCAGGGCGAACCGCTTTCCGCACTTTCGAGAATGTCATCGGGAGATCACAGACAGGTATCTATAACACCGAGCGATCTCATAATTATTTCGGCTACTCCGATACCCGGCAACGAGAAGTTTGTCGGTAAGCTCGTAAACGAGCTTATGAAGCAGGGTGCAGAGGTAGTATACGAGGCTATGTACGAGGTACACGTTTCGGGTCACGCCTGCCAGGACGAGCTTAAAATGATGCTTGCGCTGACAAAGCCGAAATTCTTTATACCGATACACGGCGAATACAAGCATATGAAAAAGCACGAGGGTCTTGCAATAAAGATGGGCATACCCGAGAAAAATATATTCCTTCTGAATATCGGTCAGGTGGTTGAAACCGACAGCGTTGAAATGAAGGTAGTAGGTCAGGTGCCTGCTGGAAAGGTGCTTGTCGACGGTCTCGGAGTGGGAGATGTCGGCTCGGTCGTACTGCGTGACAGAAAGCATCTGTCTGAGGACGGTCTTATTGTTGTTGTAACCACTATCAACCGTGAAACAGGTATGGTAGCGGCAGGCCCCGATATTGTATCAAGAGGATTTGTATATGTAAGGGAATCCGAGGAGCTTATGGATGAGGCAAAACAGCTTGTCAAGAAAACGCTCCAGACCTGCGCAGACAGGAACATCAGAGAATGGGGCAATATAAAGTCTAACGTAAGGGATGAGCTTGGCAACTTCATATTCCAGAGAACCAAGAGAAGTCCTATGATACTGCCTATCATAATGGAAGTGTAAAATAACGGAATACAAAGGAGGCGCAAAAGGTGAAGAATTTTTATCGTGACGGCGGACTTGTAATATCGGTTTCCGCACTGGTTATCGCACTGGTGATAATTCAGGGATATATTTACACGAAGGACATCAATGTATTCTGGCTGTCTGCGCCTTTTGTTGTGCTTATCGGCGGTTTTGCTATAGGAAAACTGATACAGGTCACAAGAAAAACATTCCAGTATTATGCACGAATAGACGATGAACTTGAATCGAAAATGCATATGTCCGTGCATAGCTTTCCTATGTCAGCCGTTATAATCGACAGTGCCGGAAGAATAGTCTGGACAAACGGAAAGTTTACCGAGGAATTCCCCGACTGTTGCGAATACGGTATGGAACTGTCAAATATAACCGATATTCCGCCTGCCGATTTCTTCACCGATGACGGAATAACAGTCAGATACAAGGACAAGGTATATAAGGTTTTTGCAAGAATACCCGATGAGGACGAAGCAAAAGAACTGACGCTGTTATTCTTCAAGAACATAACCGACATAACCGCTCTTGAAACAGAGAAAAAGCTGTCACAGCCCGTTGTTATACTGTTTATGGTAGACGGCTACGAGGAGCTTATAAGCGGTTGCCTTGAAAGTGAAAAGGCTCACGTTTCGGTACAGATAGACAAGCTGCTTGAAGATTTTGCGGGACAGACGACAGGCGTACTCAGAAAGAATGCGTCCGACAGATTTATAGCCGTAATAGAAGAAAGACACCTGCAGGAAATCCTGCGTAACAAGGTCGAAATTCTCGATAAAGCAAGAGAAATTTTTGTAAATGACCGCCTTAACGTAACAATGTCAATAGGTATAGGCAGAACAGGTAAAACGCTCAAAGAAAGCGAACAGTTCGCACGTCAGGCGCTTGAAATGGCACTCGGACGAGGCGGCGATCAGGCGGCTGTAAAGACGGACAACGGCTTTGAATTCTACGGCGGTGTTTCAAAGGGCGTTGAGCGTCACACGAAGGTCAAGACACGAATCATCGCAAACTCACTGCTTGAGCTTGTTGACAATGCAGACAAGATATTCATAATGGGTCATAAGTACAGCGACCTTGACAGCGTAGGCTCATCTGTAGGTCTTACCTGCGCCATAAGGAATCTTGGCAAGAGCGCCTGGGCAGTATGCGACTACAACACCTCGCTTGCAAAAGTCCTGATAGACAGATTCCCCCACGTTGACGGTGAAGAACCGCTGTTCACAGAGCCTGCGGACGCTATGGAGGAGCTGACGGACAATTCACTGCTGATTATCTGCGATACGCATAATCCGCTGATAATCGAAAGCAAGGAGCTTTACGAAAAAGCAAAGAAGGTAGTTGTCATCGACCACCACAGGAAGATGGTAAACTACATAGACAATGCGGTAATATTCCACCACGAGCCGTATGCTTCATCCGCATCAGAAATGGTGACGGAGCTTATACAGTATTTCGGTGAGGCAGGAAAGCTGAGAGCGGTGCAGGCGGAGTGTCTGCTTGCAGGCATTATGCTTGATACAAAGAATTTCGTTATGAAAACGGGTGTAAGAACATTTGAAGCGGCGGCTGTACTGCGTAAAATGGGTGCGGATACGATAACCGTAAAGAAGATGTTCTCAAGCTCTATAGACAGCTACAAGAGAAAAACACAGATAGTCGCAGAGGCGGAAATTTACCGCAAGTGTGCGATAGCACCGTGTGACTTCTATGCGGACGATCTGAGGATAGTCGCTCCGCAGGCGGCCGATGAGCTTCTCACTATAAAGAATGTTGACGCATCGTTTGTATTGTTTAAAACGATGAGCAACGAAATATCAATAAGCGCAAGAAGTATGGGTAACTTAAATGTCCAGCTTATAATGGAGGCTCTTGGCGGCGGCGGTCATCAGACTATGGCAGGCGCTCAGCTAAAGGACGTTACGGTAAACGAAGCGCTTGATACTCTCAAGAAGTCGATCGACGACTACTATTTAAGTCTTATAAAGGTAAACTCAAACGATAATAAGACTGCACAGCGCAGTTAAAGAAAGGACGATATAAAATGAAGGTAATTTTCACACAGGATGTTGCAGGCTCAGGCAAGAAGGGCGAGGTAAAGGAAGTAAAGGACGCTTATGCAAGAAACTGCCTTATAAAGAAGGGTCTTGCGGTCGAGGCTACAAACGAGAACCTTAACCACCTTGAAGGACAGAAGGCGTCCGCACAGCACAAGCTGGACGTTGAAGCAACCAACGCAAAGAAGATAAAGGATACTATCGACGGCAAGGTGCTTACATTCAAGGCAAAAGCAGGTCAGGGCGGAAAACTGTTCGGCTCTGTTACCGGCAAGGATATAAGCGCACTTATAAAGCGTGATTTCGGCTTTGATGTTGATAAGAGAAAAATCGTTACAAAAAGCGATATAAAATCATTCGGTACATTCACTGCGGAGGCAAGGCTGTTTACAGGCATCGTTGCACAGTTCAGTGTAAAGGTTGAGGAAGAATAATGGCTGAGATGGAGCTTGCGGGGGTAAATCTTCCGTACAGCCTTGATGCAGAGCAGTCCGTACTGGGTGCTATACTGCTTGACGGAAACGCAAATATGCCGAAAGCGTCGGCAAAGCTGCACCCGGAGCATTTCTATGTAAAAGTCCACACAGATATATATACTGTTATGATGCAGATGTTTGCGGCAAGTGACAATATCGACGTTGTTACCGTGCTTGAAAACTGCATGAAGAACAATGTTTTCGAGTCGCAGGAGGAAGGCAGAAACTATCTTGTAAAGCTGATGGAAACCGTCCCCAGCATCTCAAGCATTGACAGATATATAGAAATAGTCGAGGATAAGTACACAAGACGGCTTCTTATAAGCATAGCAGGCGATATTCTTGAAAACGCAAACGAAGGACAGACGGATACTGCCGCTCTGCTTGAACTTGCCGAAAAAAGAATATACGATATAAGAAACGAGAACCAGGTAAAAGGTCTTACAAGGCTGAACGCTGTCATTGTCGGCATTCTCAACGAGCTTTCCGAGCTTTGCGCAAACCCCGACAAGCAGGGTATACAGGGACTGAAATCCGGATTTCCGTCGCTTGATAAGTACATACACGGACTGAATAAATCTGATTTGCTGATAGTTGCGGCACGTCCCGGTATGGGTAAAACGTCATTCGCTATGAATATGGCGACAAATGTCGCAAAATATCATCCCGAAAAATCTATCTGCGTATTCAACCTCGAAATGTCAAAGGAACAGCTTGTAAAGCGTATGTTGTCCTCTGAGGGAAGAATTTCGAGCGAGCTTATGTCAACAGGCAGATTTGACCCTGCACAGTGGAGAAATCTTGCCGATGCCGCATTCGTACTGTCAAATATGAATATCTACATAGACGACAGCTCGGCGATAACGGTCAATGAAATGAAGGCAAAGCTGCGCCGTGTCGATAATCTCGGGCTGATAGTAATAGACTATCTTCAGCTTATTTCTTCGGGCAGAAGGGATCTTAACCGTGTAAACGAAATTTCGGAAATGACACGAAATCTCAAGATAATGGCAAAGGAGCTTAATGTTCCGATAATCGTACTGTCACAGCTTGCACGTTCCGCCGAGAAAAAGGATGATAAACGTCCTATGCTGTCAGACCTGCGTGATTCGGGTTCTATCGAGCAGGACGCAGATATAGTTCTGTTCCTGTACCGTGACAGCTATTATAACAAAGAGGCAGAGGATCAGAGAGCCTGCAAGTGTATCGTTGCGAAAAACCGTCACGGTGAAACCAACGATGTAAACATGATATGGGACGGTCAGTACACGAGATTTACAGATGTGGAGTATGTCCATGCCGAGCAGTAATTTAAAAAATTCCGTTAAAAATACTATAGAACGGTATTCGATGATAAATAAGGGCGATACTGTAATTGCGGCGGTAAGCGGCGGCGCAGACAGCGTCGCCTTGCTGTATGTCTTATATTCGCTGAAAGATGAGCTTGGCTTTTCGCTTGCCGCCTGCCATGTAAATCATAATCTGCGTGGCGAGGAAAGCGACAGCGATGAGCGGTTTGTCCGCAGGATGTGCAGATTCCTTGACATTCCGCTGTACACCGCAAGCATAAAGGTAAACGATTTACGGCAAAAGCACGACAGCCTCGAGGAATGTGCAAGGCGTTTAAGGTACGATTTCTTCGAGAGCATAAGCAAGGGCAGGCTGATAGCGACCGCACACACAGCGTCGGATAACTGCGAAACCATTCTCATAAATATGGTCAGAGGCACTGCACTCTCGGGTATATGCGGAATTCCGGCAAAGCGTGACAATATAATCCGTCCGCTGTTATACAACACCCGTGAGGATATAGAGCTTTATTGCAGTGAAAACTGTCTTGATTATGTCACGGACAGCACCAATCTGTCCGATGATTATACAAGAAACAAGATAAGACATAAGGTTGTGCCTTTGCTGAAGGAGATAAACCCCTCGCTTTTCAGTGCGATAAGCAGGCTGTCGCAGTCTGTATCGGACGATGACAGGTATCTTGACAAAATCGCATCGGAGCTTATGGAAAAGGCTCGCACCGCCGATGATAAATATGATGTCGGTATACTGCGCACCGCCGATGATTGTATACTTCGCCGTATCGTTACGATGATTTTCAAGGATAACGATATACCGCCGAATATGAAAGCGGTTGAAAGCTGCGTAGGAATTATAAGAGCCGGACAGGGAAAGATAAATCCGTGCCAGTTCAGATTTGTTCAGATAAGAAAGAAAAAGCTGTTTGTTGTTACAGACCGTGAGAAATTCAGACGAAATTAATGTGATAAACAGCTTAAAAATGATTATCGCCGTTGCTTTTTCGGCATAATCGTGCTATAATGGCTATATTGCCGTTTTGTTTTCATCGCTTAACATTTATTTAACATAAGCGATGTATTATTTAATACAACGTGATTACGGAGAGAATTAGTAGTGAAAAACATACATGATGACATTGAAAGAGTGCTTTTTACGAGCGAGGAGCTTGTAAAAAGAGCTGAGGAAATAGGCAGACAGATAACACAGGACTATAAGGGTGAAGAAGTAACCGTGATAGGCATACTGAAAGGCTCGTTTATGTTCCTGTCGGATGTGCTGAAGAATGTCGACCTTTATACAAAGCTGGATTTCGTAACGGTTCAGTCTTACGGAAACGGCACCACATCCGGAGAGCTAAGACTGACTAAGGATATTTCGGCAGATATAAAGGGCAAACACGTTATTCTTGTCGAGGACATTCTCGACAGCGGAAAAACGCTGAAATTCGTGAAGGATCTTTTCCTTGAAAGAGAGCCTGCGTCGATAAAGGTATGCACTCTGCTCAACAAGAAGGTCAGAAAATCAGAAGTAATCAAGGCTGATTATATCGGCTTTGACGTTGACAATGTGTTCGTAGTAGGATACGGACTTGACTATGCCCAGCTTTACAGGAATCTTCCTTACATAGGCGAGCTTAAGGTCGAGGCACGTTGAAAGCAACGTCGAGGCTGTAAAAATATAACCGTAGAGGCGGTCGGGTGCTATGCAGATACGACCGACAGAAAGGGAAACTGATGAATCAGAACAACAAATTCAAAGGCGTTTTCATTTACCTTGCAGTTATCGTTCTGCTTGTTATCGGTATGGTAACAATGCTTCAGATGAGTGCAACTCCCGGAGAGCATACGACATACTCAAAGGTGATAAGCGAATTTGACAACTACAACGTATCGGGCTACACGCTTGATCTCGGTTCGGGTGAATTACAATACACCCTGAAAAGCGACAACACAAAGAAGTATAAGTATTCCGTACCGAACGTAAGCCTGTTCTTACAGGATACGCAGGGCTACAGAAAGGCATACAACGAAAAGAATCCCGACAGTCAGCTTGTCGAGGACTTCTACCCTGTTTCAGACAACTCGTTCCTGCTGAGCTTCCTGCCTTATCTGCTGATGGTTGCACTGATGATAGGATTTACATTCGTCATAATGCGTCAGGCGGGCGGCGGCGGAAAGATGTCGCAATTCTCAAAGGCAAATGCAAGGACACAGCCTTCGAACGGTCCTAAAATAACCTTTGCCGATGTTGCCGGTGCCGAAGAAGAAAAGGAAGAAATGAGCGAAATCGTTGATTTCATGAAGAATCCCAGAAAG
>SAMEA104315429__coassemble_1306_pt1 | contig 12367 bp, 8 predicted proteins | sample SAMEA104315429__metabat2_high_PE_024 | metagenome-assembled genome bin SAMEA104315429 (sample SAMEA104315429) | gut metagenome | biome: Monkey gut; feature: monkey-associated habitat; material: faeces | place: China | collected 2013 | reverse complement strand
CGTAAAATCCCCCGACAGCAATGAATCAATCTCATCTACAAGCTCCGACAGCGTCAGCTTTATTTCGGGAGCGCAAAGTATATCGAACACTGCGAAGTGCAGAGTTATATCCCCGTCCGTAAAGCTCTTTGCTTTCCACGCCTTGTAGAAAGGGTTTTTACAGGCGGTGCGGCTGTCAACCGACAGAAATACATTCTTGCCCTCGGCGGTTTTTGCAAAGCGCATATAATCTCCGAGCCAGCTTTCTACCCTGCGCCGTTCATCGTCATACGAGCGTGCGCTTTTCCTGTCATAACCGCTCCTGCTCTTGAAGCCGAATACATAGAATTCACGCATATATGAACGTATTTTCTCAAAGTTCTTTATAAGCTCGCTGTACGCCATATCCGCTCCTTTCGGCATAGTAAGATATACCCGACTGTGAAGACAGTCGGGTAAAATCGGTTTTTTATTGTTTATGCAATGCTTAGTGCCGGAGCTGTTCCGATGGTCATACCGTCTGAATTTACTCCTGCTGTGCCGTTCCAGTGATGCTTATCTGTCGGGTTTCCATCATCATCTACCCATGCGTCAGTCGCTCCGAAAGTCGGTAAATCGTGGATCTCACCCGGAGTGCCGTCTGCCGAATACCATACCGAAAGGCATACTCCCTGTACGCAGTTCGCCTGCAAAGTGCCATTCTTAAGCGTTGACAGGCTCTTACGCAGATATATTCCGAGCAGCTCTTCGCCGTATGTGCTTCCGACCTCGCTTGTGTTCTCGTCAACCGTAGCGTCGTGTCCCCACGTCACTGTATCAGGTGAAAAAGCATCCGGATGCTGTGCCGCCGAAACCGTCCACACTCCGTCCGTTATGGTTATTGTAAAGACCTCTCTCGCACCGTCCGTCAACAACATATAGTTCTTTGCGTTTGCGTCCGCCTGCGTGAGAAACAGGCTGATCGATTTTTTCAGTTCGGTGGCAGTCTTGTTTGCCGATGCGGTATTCGCCTGTCTGTTAAACCCTAAAAATGTCGGGATAAGTATCGCCGCAAGCACGCCGAGGATAGCAATTACTACTATAAGCTCTACTAAGGTAAAACCACATTTCTTCAAGGCACGTCTGAATTTCTGCATACATTCCCTCCGCCATAGCTTTGTTAAGTTAATAATAGCATACCTTTGCAAGAAAATCAATAACGAATAGCTTATTATTCAAAATTTTAATCTTTATCCTGCTTGTGCTGTCTGTAATACTCGTGCTGTGAGTGTACAAGCGAATACTCGTCCACTTCAGCCGGTGCCTCATCCAGCCAGCCTATATAGTAAGCCGTTATGTCGGTGAGGTCGTTATCAATGCGGTCGGTCAGACTCTTCTTTTCGCCGTCCGCTATTGAGAAAGTTGTCATCATAATTTCATTCTTATGCTCATTGCGACAGTAAACAACATAATCGAATTTAATTTGGTAATTCAAACCGGCACCGTCGATATTATAAAGGTCCGGAGCGCCGAACAGATGAAGCATCTCGTGAGCTATAACCGACGGCGACAGGACTGTTCCTCCAAATTCGGTCGGCAGATACGCTATTTCATATCCGTATTCAAGCGGTTCATCATATACATAAAATGCAAATGCGGAATTTGACGATTCATCATCACTGTTCACAAATATAAGATATACCATATTTTCGCAATTATATTTGCTCCTGAGCGTGTCGTTGTCTATATTTTTGTCGATATACGCCCATTCTTCCGGCACTTCCCTGTACAAAACCTTATTATTTGCCGCACACTGACCTTTAAATGTGCTTTCATAATAAAAATCGCTGTCTTCGTTTTCTGCGGCAGACCACGTCAATGTTTTGCCGTATTTCTTCGCCTGTTCGGTGAGCCATTCTGTTGCTATAGCGGTATATCTGAATATGCTGTCACGTTTTTCCCTGTCAGCGGCTGAGCTGAAGTCCCATTTGTAATAGTCATCGCTCGCAAATATTGATACAATGCCTACATTGCCTTCAAGCTCAGACGCAGAGCCGAGGTTGTCAAGTTCAATTTTTTTCGGCTCTTTAAAGCTGATTACTCCGTATTGAAACAAGGAGAACACAACAATACACGCACAAGCAACAAAAACAAGCACACCGACTGTTATTAATGCTTTTTTACTTATTGTTTTCACCGCCTTATAAAAAATCCCCATTGGCGTAAACCGATGGGGATTTGATATTCACTTGTTCAGGACTGATTAAACCTCAGTGATCTTGGGGTTTGTACCGATGATGTTACCTGATGAGTCCTTACCTGCAGAAGTCCAACTGATAGCTCCGGTTGTTGTTAATGTTGCATCCTCAGAAGAGTAAACCTGAGTTACTGTACCGTTTTCATAAACGATAAGGAATGTAAGGCCCTTCTTCTGCTCTGTGAGAAGAGTTACAAGGCTCTTTGACAGCTTTGTAGCGTGCTTAGCAGGAGCCTGTGCTGTCTGCTGACCCTTGTAGTTAGCTGCTGCACCGATTACGCCCTCAGGATTACCGGCCTGAGCAGATGCTGTTGAGAATACTATTGTTGCAGGATTATTGTTTGCAGCAGGAGTATATGTACCTAAAGCAACAACCTTAGCAGTTGCAAGACCCATACCCTGTGTATCCATCTCTGTAGCTGCAACCTGAGCAGCGTCCTTGATTGTCTTAGCAATCTGGTCAGCAGATGTGATACGTGAGTTCTCAACATAACCTAACATTGTAGGTACGAGGATAGCTGCGAGTACGCCGATGATAGCGATAACAACGATCAGCTCAACGAGTGTGAAGCCTTTCTTGGCTTTCAGTTTCTGTAATTTCTTTATCATGGGAAATTACCTCCTTGAAAAATGTAAAAGTTTTTTATGTTTAACGGTCTGCGCCGTTAAATCCAAAATTCCCCGTGTGTCTTCAGAATAAATATATGCCGAAGAATTTCTTTTCAGCACCTTTTCTGTTACCCTTGGTGTTTTCTGTATCCTAAGGATACCACAACACATTCAAAAAAGCAATAGCCAAATTGCTAATTTTTGTGTTAATCTTCAATTTTAGTGAATTTTAGATATATGCGATTTCTTTTTGTGGTGCATTTTGCACAATGATTGTGTAACGGGGTTACACAAATATGGATTTGCTCTCATATTATGCTGTCGTCAAGCAGAAAATCCACTATTCCTATATTAAGAACACCGCTTTCGTTGTACCAACGCTTAGTTATATCATGACGTACTATTATCTTCGGAAAATAATCGCCTGTAAGCGAAAACGGCTTGTTCTCCTGCATCGTCTTTTCCTCATCGGGCAGTGCGAAAGCCGACTGGATATACAGCCTTTTTTCTCCGTCATTTGCTATAAAGTCAATTTCCCTTGCGACCTGCTTTGGCTTTCCGTTGTCGTCCTTTTCGCTTGAATACACCACTCCGACATCTACCATACAATCACGGATAATCAGCTCATTATATATGATATTTTCCATTATGTGCGTCATTTCCTGCTGTCTGAAGCCTATCCGTGCATTTCTCAGCCCTATATCCTCGCAATAATATTTGTTCGGGTAATCAAAATAACCTTTGCCTCTGACATCATACCGCCTGCACTCACTGAAAAGATATGCGTCGGTCAGATTGTCAATATACTGCTTTACCGTATTATTGGCGACCGCACCTTCGCCCTTCAGCCTCTGCTTTGAATTAAGGCTGTTAGCAATATTGGTCGGGTTTGTGAGCGAACCTACAGACGAGCATAACAAATCAAGCACTGCCGACAGAATATCCTCACGCTTTATTCTCCTGCGCTCAACTATGTCTTTAATGTATACCTCCGAAAACAGCGTTGCAAGATAGTTCATCTTTGCTTTATCGGTAGGTCTTGACAGTACGAGCGGCATACCGCCGTAGAACGCATAATTGTCAAACGCTTCATACTTATCTCCGCCCACAGCGGAATAATACTCTGCAAAGCTAAGCGGATGCACTCTTATTTCATCGCTCCTGCCTCTGAACTGAGTGAGTATATCCGCCGACAGCATTTTTGAATTGCTTCCGGTGACGTATATATCAAGGTTGGGCATTGAACGCAAGTCGTTCAGAGCGTCATAGAATGTAATCTTTTTACCGTCCTTATTATAGGGATTCGGCACTTCGTCCGACATCTGTATTTCGTCCACAAAAAGATAATACTGCTCGCTGTCCGTACTTACTCTTTCACGCACGGCTCTGACAAGTTCAAGAGGGTTTCTGTATTTTATATCGCTTGCAAGGTCAAATGCGTAGGAAAAGATATTTTCCGGCTTTGTTCCGTTTTCAAGCAGATATTTTCTGAACAGTGTACCGAGAAGATATGACTTGCCTGAGCGGCGTATTCCCGTTATTACTTTCACCTGTCCGTCCCACATATATGATATTATCTTTTCAAGATACCTGTCACGTTTTATCTCCATAATACACCTCCGCTGAAAACTTACCATAAAAATTGTGCTACTTTTCAATATGATTATACACCGTTTTTAGCAAAAAGGCAAGGGCTGCTTTATCTTTGATAAAAACTTTGTCGAAAATCCGACCAAGTTTTCAGTGAATCCGCTCTTATAAAGCAAGAACCCCCTCCGGCATATCGCCGGAGGGGGTTCTCTATATTAGTTTAAAACATTATGGAGCTTGCGATTAAACTGTTTCGTCAACGCCGTAGTAAGCATTGAGGTACATCTGCTTGATCTCACTCATCAGCGGGTATCTGGGGTTAGCGCCTGTGCACTGGTCGTCGAATGCCTGCTCTGTCATAGCGTCAAGTCTGTCTAAGAAGTCCTTCTCATCAATACCGTAGTCCTTGATTGTCTTCTTGATGCCTACAGTTTCCTTGAGCTGTTCAATCTTAGCGATGAACTTCTCGAACTTCTCTTCGTTGTTCTTGCCTGTTACGCCGCAGAATTCAGCAACTTCAACGTATCTCTCAAGAGTATGGGGGTGATCATACTGTGAGAATGTACCCATCTTTGTGGGGTTGGGAACTGCGTTGAAACGCATAACGTGTGTGATAAGCAGAGCGTTTGCAACACCGTGAGGCAGGTGGTGGAAAGCACCGAGCTTGTGAGCCATTGAGTGGCAAACACCGAGGAATGCGTTAGCGAATGCGATACCTGCCATAGCAGAAGCATTAGCCATCTTCTCTCTTGCTTCAACATCTGTCTGACCGTCTGTATATGCTCTGGGCAGATACTCGAAGATATTCTTTGCAGCCTTGAGAGCAAGACCGTCTGTGTAGTCTGTAGCCATGATTGATGCGTAAGCCTCGAGGCAGTGTGTGAGTGCGTCAACACCTGAAGCACTTGTCAGACCCTTAGGCTGTGTCATCATGTTGTCTGTATCAATGATTGCCATGTTGGGCAGTAACTGATAGTCAGCAAGAGGATACTTAACGCCTGTCTTTTCGTCAGTAATAACTGCGAAAGGAGTACACTCAGAACCTGTACCTGAAGATGTGGGGATAGCTACGAAATAAGCCTTTTCACCCATCTTGGGGAATGTGTAAACTCTCTTACGGATATCCATGAATCTCATAGCCATATCGAGGAAGTCAACATCGGGATGCTCGTAAAGTACCCACATGATCTTACCTGCGTCCATAGCAGAACCGCCGCCGAGTGCGATGATAACGTCGGGCTGGAACTGCTTCATCAGCTCTGCACCTTCCTTAGCGCAAGCGAGCGTAGGATCGGGAGCAACGTTGAAGAATACTGTATGAGAAATTCCCATCTGATCGAGCTTATCTGTGATAGCCTTTGTGTTGCCGTTATGATATAAGAAGGAGTCTGTTACGATGAATGCCTTCTTCTTGTTCATTATTGTGCCCAGCTCATCAAGAGCAACAGGCATAGAACCCTTCTTGAAGTAAACCTTCTCAGGAAGTCTCAGCCACAGCATATTCTCTCTCCTCTCAGCGACTGTCTTGATGTTGATGAGGTGCTTAACACCAACGTTTTCGGATACGGAGTTACCGCCCCATGAGCCGCAACCCAGTGTTAATGAGGGGAGAAGCTTGAAGTTGTAAAGGTCACCGATACCGCCGTGTGAAGAAGGTGTGTTAACGAGGATACGGCAGGTCTTCATTCTGTTGCCGAATTCGTTGATCTTCTCACGCTCTGTAACAGCGTTGCAGTACAGAGATGATGTATGACCGTAACCGCCGTCGGCAACGAGCTTTTCAGCCTTTGCAACTGCGTCTTCGAAGTCCTTAGCCTTGTACATAGCGAGTACGGGAGAGAGCTTTTCGTGTGCAAACTCTTCTTCGATGTCTACGCTTTCAACTTCACCGATAAGAACCTTAGTCTTAGGATCAACCTTAACGCCTGCAAGCTCAGCGATTGTAGCGGCCTTCTGACCAACTATCTTTGCGTTGAGTGCGCCGTTGATAAGGATCGTCTTTCTTACCTTTTCTGTTTCTTCGGGATTTAAGAAGTAGCAACCGAGAGCGGCGAATTCCTTCTTAACCTTGTCATATATCTTGTCGAGTACGATTACTGACTGCTCAGAAGCACAGATCATACCGTTATCAAATGTCTTGGAGTGAACGATTGAAGCAACAGCAAGCTTGATGTCTGCTGTAGTATCAATGATTGCGGGTGTGTTACCTGCACCAACGCCGAGAGCGGGCTTACCTGATGAGTAAGCAGCCTTAACCATTCCGGGACCGCCTGTAGCGAGGATTATATCAGCGCTTCTCATAACTTCGTTTGTAAGGTCGAGCGAAGGAACGTCGATCCAGGCGATAATGCCCTTAGGTGCGCCTGCTGCAACAGCGGCGTCCAGAACTACCTTAGCGGCAGCGATTGTGCTCTTCTTAGCTCTGGGGTGGGGGCTGATTATGATACCGTTTCTTGTCTTAAGACAGATAAGTGTCTTGAATATAGCTGTTGATGTGGGGTTTGTTGTAGGAATAACTGCGGCAACAACACCGATAGGCTCTGCAACCTTCATTGTACCGAAAGCCTTGTCTTCTTCAATAACGTCGCAGGTCTTTGTGTTCTTGTAAGCGTTGTAGATGTACTCGGCTGCGTAGTTGTTCTTGATAACCTTATCTTCAACAACGCCCATGCCTGTTTCTTCTACTGCCATCTTAGCGAGCGGGATTCTCATCTGGTTAGCGGCGATTGCGGCTGCCTGGAAGATCTTGTCGACCTGCTCCTGTGTAAAGGTTGCGAATTCCTGCTGTGCAGCTCTTACTTCTGCCATACGAGCCTTGAGAGCGTCAACATTGTCAACGATCAGCGGGCTTACGGGAGCAGATTCAGCTGTCTTGTTGCTTACGATTTGCTTCTTAGCCATTTTGTCCTCCTGAATGTTTTAAACTGTTCTTTCTTATTGTACCGTTTTTGCGGTCTGCTATTATAGTTTACCGCAGGGTCGGCGGTTTACCCATTTGTTATTTTTTTAACAATATCATTATATCAATTTGAAGCGCATTTTGTCAATCTTTTTTTCTATGAAAATGGCTAAAATAAGACCGTTGCTTTTGTGCATATTGTATAATTGAAGGTGAAGAGGGGCGGATATGAGGAAAAAAGCGGTATCACTCAGTCTGTTGTGCAAAAACAGCCGTGACTTCACCGCCACGGCTGTGCATTATTTAATTGTAATCAGCTCTTGAAATGCTCCCCATACTTTTCTTTAAGTTTCTTCCACTGGTCTGCATAACAAGGATAATACTTGAAATAGTCCGCATCTTCTTCCTCGCTCATATACACTCTCGGTGCATCATTTTCGAGGTCGAAAACCAAAGTATAATTTTTGACATATTGGTTATTGTCAAACACAAATCCGTTTGATTTCTTATCCAGAACCATTAAATACGACTGCCCTTTTTCTAATAAAACAGTTTTGGTAGCTGTTACAACTTTATTTGATGAAAGATACTTACGATATTCTTTCTCTGTTTCAATTAACCGTTTTAATAATTCCTCTGTATAACTGTCTGAAGCATTGTTTAAATCGCGTTCGTTGCTTTTGATGCTTTTATCAATCCATGCAAGAGGTTCGTTTCCGTTATAAGATTCGTAAATGCAGTAATCTTCCATTACATATACAATATCTCCTGTGTTATAGTCGGTTGCAACACCAAAATCATCAATTATTTCATCTATCATAATCGGAGTATAAATACAAGTATAGACGCCTTTGTCACGTTCGTCACGGTAAAATTCAACATCTCCGCATTTACCTTCCAATATATAATAACTATCACCTGCTACGTGGCACTTAACGCCTACCGGAGAATTCAGAATTTTTTTGAAATTTGTATAATTTGGTTCAAACGATTCCCCAAAATCATACGGTGAAATAAGCTTTTTATTATGCTTGTTATAATTTGTAATCTCATACACAGAAGAATCATACGAAAACGTCTGATACCCCTCGATATTCTTTACAAGGTTTTCTTCACTTTCCTTGCTTGTATTATCAGTTACAGAGCTGTTTTCTGTAGCCGAGCTTTCGCCTGAACTTTCATTTTTACTGTCAGTAACCGAACTCTCCCCCGGCGGTGTAGTATCTCCTACACCACCGTTTGCAGAGTTACTTGTACAGCCGAAGAGCATAACTGCTGATAAAATGAGTGCTATTGTTTTGGTTAGTTTTTTCATGATTGATTACCTCGATTTTGTAGTTCCGCGTTATTTCTTGAAATGCTCCCCGTACTTTTCTTTAAGTATCTTCCACTGATAACGGTATGCATAGCTTGCACGGAACACTCCGTCGTCTTCCTTTTCTGATTTGAATACAGACGGTTTACTTTGCTCTAAATCAAAAACGATAGGATAAGCACTATTGTAAATATTTCCGTCAACTTCATTTGCAGTAGTATCATTGTCGGCAAAAATCAGATAAGATTGACCCTTTTGCAAAAAAACAGGATTCCACGTTGTTTGTATATATTTCCCGTTTGCACTCCTTAAAGCGTTGTAATATTCCATTTGCCCGTCATAATATTTTTTTTGATTTTCAGTGTATTTACTACTGTCAAACTCACCTGACTTATTTTCAAAATGAGCTTTCAGATTTTCTTCCTCTTTTTGCACAAAATTTAAGCTTCTGTCGTTATACTGTTCTGTTATACGATAAGATTCACGGATATATAATATATCCCCTTTATTATACAAGCATTTTCCGTTATTGGAATCGACAACTTCTTTTATAACAACAGGCGTGTAGATTAAAGATAAAAACGGCTTCATAATCAACGTTTCACCGCATTTACCGTCAATGATAACATAACTGTCGCCTGCAACTCTGCATTTGAGCGCTACAAGTTCCGATGATTTAACGTCTGTCGTTTCTTTATACAAGTCATCAAGATTCGGCTCAACAGGAGTAAACATATCATATATGGAATAATATATGTTACAATATATGTAGTCGTTTGTAATCTCATATTTATCCGCATCGTAAGAAAACGTCTGATACCCCTCGATATTCTTTACAAGGTTTTCTTCACTTTCCTTGCTTGTATTATCAGTTGCAGAGCTGTTTTCTGTAGCCGAGCTTTCGGTTTTGCTTTCATTTTTACTGTCGGTAACCGAATTTTCCACAGGCGGAGTAGTATCGCCTACGCCGCCGGTTGCAGAGTTACTTGTACAGCCGAATAACATAAGTGCCGATAAGATCAGTGCTGTTGTTTTAGTTAGTTTTTTCATAATAATTTACCCCCATTTTTTCTTTAAGCTTAACTTATCATACAAAGTAATTGTGTCATTAATATCTGAATGTCTTCCTCTCATTATTGACATTGCCGTAAATGCGCTTTCTCGATCGGTAACTTTTTCATCTATGTGGCACAATTTTAATGCATGACCCACTTCATGCATAACCACTGCTTTTTGATGTGTAAAATCTAAAGAGTTGAAACTGCCGTTATCTTGATTTATAAATATTACACCGCTTGACCAATCTTCTAATAGATTTTTTCTAATGTCGTTATTTGTTTTAAGATAGTTATTTAACGAAGAGTTAGGAATAAAAATTCCATAAGTGGTATAATAAACATTCTCAATTCCTGAGGTAGTTAAATTTTTGCGTGACAGAAAAACGTTTAACCCCGAAGTTGGCGTTACATTAGGTGGATATGCTTTCACAGATATTTTATCACTTATATCATTCCATGCCTCCGCGGAGCTAGCAAAGCTGTTATAATCTGCCTGACTATTGAATATGATATTAAGTTTATATGTATTCGTTTGTCCAGAATATTTTCCATCCCAGTTTGATGGATAATTACTATTTACTTTTGTGAAAATTAGCCTTTGGCTTGAATCGTCGGTTAATCCTAAACGTCCGTTCGATTTTTTGTATAACCACTTATTGTTATACATATTTATCATACAGTACGTATTGTTAGTTATTTTTTCAAATTCCCAGTTGTAATAAGCACTTATTTCATTAGTACACTTTGATGTGATGACATTTGATCCATTGGTAGTACATAACGCAGGTTGTACGCCGTCTTTACCATTTAATGTATATACAATATAACCACCGCTTTTTGACTTTTTTACAATCCAAGCTTGTTGGCTATCGGAATAAATTGTAGTATTATATCCTGGAACTGTTGCAATAAATGTTTCCGACACGTTTCCTGTTCCATCATAAGCTATGCAATTTTCACTATCCGTCTTAAACACATACGCCATACCGTCAATAACAGGATTCCACTCTACAACAACTCTCGGTTTGGAACTGCTGTACTCAGTCATATAGAAAGAGCGGCGTAGTGACGCATTTGTTTCATTGGCATTGGTTATAACTATGCCCTTTTTTATATCGTATCCGGCATACTTGCTTGCTATTGCTAATTCGGTAAAATCAAAAGAACAAACACCGCTCTTTTTTATTGTAGTAGTACTCATCACCTTACTGTTTGCGTTTGTGTTAGCGTATATGGGCGAACTTTCGCTCCAACCTGAATCATTAAGCGAAAATCTTACCTGCAATGTAGAAGTGCCGGAATTTCCCGTACCCTCATACATATACAACTTAACGCTCTCTATCTCACTTGCTTTAAGACTTTTATACGTCTCATTGCTGTCAAGACCCGGGAATCGCATTATAAGTCTGCCTGCACCGTATGTACTGTCCTGATAACCTACTGTACCTATAGAATACGAACCGAAGTTTGTCGTGCTCTTCTTGCTGTATACAGGAGCGTCAAGTATTGTTTTTGAACTTCCGCTTCCGCTCGTGTTGATTTTGATTGTCGGGTCTATTACAACCGGATATACGGCTTCATTTTCAAGCCATTCGTTATCAAGAGTTATAGTTATTGTATATCTTCCGTCGTTGTTTTGTACTGCCGTATATCCCGTAACATATCCCTGCGGTACTATCGTGTTTTCGCCGTTTGAGCTGTCAAATAATATAACCTCACTGACAGTACCGACTATCTCTTCCTTTTCACCGTCAACAATTGAAAAATAGCCGCCCTCATCTTTAAGGCTAAGACCGTTTGTATCAACATCGAAAGAAAATTCGTTCTTTCCGTTGTATCGGTCAAGTATGATATTTTCTTTTACCCCGTTGAGCTGTGCGCTGTATTCTATTGTTGTATCGACCCCGAACACATCGGTATATTCAACTATGTCGTGTTCGTCATATTTGTTTTCTGTTTCGGTTATAATATCCGATACATCCGCCTTATCCGAATCGACAGGTGACATTTCTATGGTATATTCGCCACTTTTAACGATAATGCCTGTTTCGTTGTCGAGCTGTTCGGGCATATATACGTTTATATTATTATCCGCACTTACAAATGCATAACCGTCTTTGTCCGATTCAGACAGCTTCGTGCTTTTATCACACACAGTTCCGTTTTCATCGGTGTACTTTACAGGCTCATCAAAATAGTACATTGTTTTTGAGCCGTCTTTATTCTGATACACTATCGAATAATCATCTGTTTCCTGTGCAAATAAACGGTTTGCGTGTTCCTTTTCCTTTATATCCTTTGCAGATATAACTTCGGGTATCTCATAGTCTTCAAGCTCCTTATTCGACAGTTCAACAAGATCCAGATCGCCCGGCAATAAGTCTTTCATAAGATTTCTGTCAGCTTCTTCAAAGCTTTCTTCATTTGTGCTGTTTTCGTTATCGGCGTTTCCGTTTCCTTGTGCATATACAGGTATGTTTGTTGAGAGTAGTGAAATTGCTAATAGTAAAACAGTGAATAAATGCTTTTTCTTTTTCATAAGTACCTCCGTTTTATTTTTAATAAAGAAATAAATTCTCTATTGTTAGAATATCACATATACTATGCAAAAATCAAGGTTTGCCCTGATATTTTGTGAAATGTACCCAACATAATTTGTCATAATAGCCAAGTAACGGCTT
>SAMEA104315429__coassemble_1159_pt1 | contig 13573 bp, 11 predicted proteins | sample SAMEA104315429__metabat2_high_PE_024 | metagenome-assembled genome bin SAMEA104315429 (sample SAMEA104315429) | gut metagenome | biome: Monkey gut; feature: monkey-associated habitat; material: faeces | place: China | collected 2013 | reverse complement strand
AGCTTTATTCCGCTATCAGAAAAAGTATCTCAAACTTGCAGAAAAAATAAAACAGGCTGATAATAATGGAGTATATGAATGCTTCGACGCAGCAGCAGATGCCATTTTTGACTTCTTTGATGAAAAAATAGATGCAGATCAGGTAGTAAAACGCATTGAGAAAACAATTATGATTCAAAGATGTCTCTCACGAATAAAGGAAATCTATGATAATGAACTGCAAATAGATGAGATTATTTGCCAGAACGGTATTACAGCTGTTATTCAGTCATATTCTGTTCTTGAATATATCACTAAGATGCTTGGAAACTACACTTTTAACATGGGAGTCTTGAATGCATTAGAATTTGGCGCACCGCAGAGAAGAAACCGTTTTGTATTTATTGGAATAAAGAAGAAGATAGCAAAAACAATTGAAATGCCCATAGGAACATTTACAGAAGATAATTACAGGACAGTGAAAGATGCCATAAAGGATATTGAAAACGTACAAACAGTGTTTGAAGCCTCTGAAGACATAGGGACAGAACTAACAGACGATTTTGAGCCTGCCGCTCTCACTCCTCTTCTCAGAGATAGTAGAAGACTGTATAATCATATCATTACTAAAACAAGAGATGTTGCGAAAGCGCGATTTGAAGCTCTTAGTCAAGGGGAGAATTTCCATTCCCTTGCTGTAGCACTGAAGGAAAACACATATACTGATGTTAGCCGTACGCAGAATACTATCTATCAGCGCTTGAACTATGAAAAGCCGTCAGGCACAGTTCTTAACGTCCGTAAGTCTATGTGGATTCACCCCACAATAAACCGAGCAGTTAGCGTAAGAGAAGCAGCCAGACTGCAAACATTCCCTGATTCTTTTGTTTTCTGCGGAACCAAGGATTCACAGTATCAGCAGGTAGGCAATGCTGTACCGCCGATACTTGCTGAAGCTATCGCTGAACATCTTGCATTATACTTGGATAAAAAGAAAAATGGCTGATAATCATAGTAAAGAAGTTCGCAGTATGAATATGTCTCATATTCGGAGCAAGGATACCAAACCTGAGATCATAGTTAGAAGTTTCCTTCATCGCAATGGTTTCCGTTTTAGAAAAAATGATAAGCGGTATCCGGGCAAACCAGATATCATACTGCCAAAGTATAAAACAGTTGTATATATCAATGGCTGTTTTTGGCATATGCACGATTGTGAAAACTTTGTATGGCCTAAGTCTAACACGGAGTATTGGACTAACAAGCTCATTAATAACAAGAACCGTGACAAAAAGTATCATGACCAAATGAAAGAGAAAGGCTGGAAAGTCGTTGTTGCTTGGGAATGTGAGATTAATGAGTGCAGACTAAACCGTCTTATTTCAGAAATTAAAGGAGAGTAAAATATGGCTTTAATAACAAAGGATAATATGAAAAAGCTTGACAAAGATAGAAATAGTGTACATAGCAAAGTTAGAGCTACATATACTACATTTACAAGCGACGGAAAGAAATATTTTCAGATTGATACTTATGGAAACCTTACAAGAGAAATGAAGGACAAAATAAGTCAATCTATTCAATTTGATAAAGAAATGGCAAAAGAATTGATTAAGCTTATGATAGATACATTTGATATACTAGACTAATTCAGGAGCGCAATTAATTGTTATGTGAATCAGTAGGATATCAGCCTGGATTTTTTAATAAATAAATATTACCTAAGCAAAACTATTTACTATATGAGTTTATTAATAAGGTACTCGACAACTTATTGACGAAATATGTTCTATAATAACTGGCAAAGATACTATGAAAAAAAGCAATCTTGTAATAGAAAAAACAAGTAAGTGTTTCACAAAACTGGAATTTTAATTCCACTGGAGTCGAAGTTAGAAACAGCGTAAAATCTGGGAATGTTGTTGCTTTTTCGATATAGTTATGATATAATAGTAAGTGAAGATTTACGATTGTCAGGCTAAAGAAAGTTGATAATGAAGCTGATGAAGATATTACATTTCATAACCCCATAGAGGAGGGCTGATCATGAAGTATCAAGTACATAGAAAAACTGTTACCGATAGAATCCATAAACAGCGTGTACAAAGCGTTGCTGGAACAATGGCGATCGAGGGACTCACGCTGAGCGAAGCAAGCAGGCGCAACCTTGACAGATATGCCAGCGGTCAGGCAAATTTTCAGCAGATTATGGCAGAGCTGAAAGCAAAGTATCAGAGAGCGGAGTAATGTTTTCAAAATATGATGTGTACACCACGGTGCAGTCGCTCTACTGCTATCCGGATTCTGATGTGCTGAAAAATAAGCTGAATATCAGGGACAGGGACGAACTGAAAAGGGCGGAGGAGGAGATTACCGCCCTTAAACAGTATATGCTGATGGAATCCCCTATCAAGGGGAGATTCTCCAAGACGCAGCTTATGAATATCCACCGTTTTCTGTTCGAGGACATCTACCCATTTGCAGGTCATATTCGTCGTGAGCAGATCAGCAAGGGCGAAACGCTGTTCTTTCCACCGCATCTGATCGGTCAGGAGTTGGACAAGGTGTTTGCCAAGCTGCACAGCGAGAAGATGCTGTACGAAACGGACAGGGAACGCCAGATCGAGCATTTGTCCTATATCATGTCCGAACTGAATATCATTCACCCGTTCCGTGAAGGCAACGGCAGAAGCGTCCGTGAGCTGATACGGTGTATGGCGCTCCATTATGGCTTTACGCTGGACTGGAGCCGTGTGGATCGGGATACGATGCTTAATGCGGCGGTTAGGTCGGTGGTGGATGGTAGGGCGTTTTGTGATGTGATCGTGGAGTGTGTTGTTGAGGGATAGCGCATAAGAGATCATGGCTATCGACAAAAAGTTCATTCCAAGATACATAATGCTTTAACTATCGTTGAGCTTCTACTGAAATTTGATATTCAGTTCTTGAGCGTGCCTGCTAATATTATTACGGTTAATTGTATGCGGAGATAGGAGCAAGAAATATGATTATTGAAGAAGCTATTAATAAGGCATTAAATGGTGATGCTATATTATTTTTGGGTTCTGGAGCATCGGTTGATACGCCTAATATCGGCGGTGGTAAAATGCTAATTGGCAGTAAATTAGCTGAAAAGCTCCAGCCTGGTTCATCTGACTTGCAACAAGCAACAGAATTATTTATAGATGAACAAAATGAAATAGGAAATGACGGAGAACAAGAACTCATTAACTTTTTAATAAGTGAATTTAGATGTAATAGTCCTTTACAAGAACATAGAGAGCTTGTTGATATTAATTGGAAAAGAATATATACAACAAACTATGACGATATAATTGAATCAGCATATAAAGAAAAATCTGTAACAATAAAAAGTGCGACTCCTTCTTCAGATATTAAAGAATGTATAAATAACAACGATTTAACTATTCTTCATATAAACGGCTATATTAATTCCGTTACCAAAAGTAAGTTAAACGATGAATTCAAACTATCTTCATATAGCTATAATACAGATCAGTTTACAAATAGTCAATGGGGAGCTTTATTTAAGAACGATTTAAACAGTTATTCAACTACTATATTCATTGGATTCTCTATGGGCTACGATCTTGATATAAGAAGGATTGTAAATACGATAAACAAAGATAAATGCATATTTATAGTTCGTAACGGAGAATCAGCAGCAAATATAAAAACGCTGAAAAAATATGGGGAAGTCTATCCTATCGGTCTTTCCGGCTTTGTTAATATAGTCAACAAGGTTAAGAAGGATTATGTTCCTTCAAGGAATGTCGATTTGGTTTTAACTAATTTTGAGGTGATAGAATCACCTAAACCTTTATCAGTTGCAAATGATAGACAAGTGCTTCGATACTATTCTACCGGAATACGCTCTGATGAATTGTACTATATTGAAAAGGAAAACTACAAATCAGTTGTACTTCGTGACTGCGTTGAAAAAATCATTAATGATATAACATCTGGTATTAAAGCTGTATTTATTCACTCCGATATAGGTAATGGCAAATCTGAAATAATAGAGCAATTATGTATGAAGTTACCTAATAAGTATCAAAAATACAGATTGATTGATGAAAATCAAAAAATCAATATTGAAATAGAAGCAATTTGCAATAATGGTAAGAAAAATGTTGTTGTTATTGAGAATTTCTTCGATTATTATGATGTGTTCAAAAATTTCAATATTTACAATTGCAATGATAATATTATTTTTATCTTCTCAGCAAGAACATCTATATACAGATCTCGTTCTGAAAGATTTGAAATCGAGTCCAGTACAGTATATGATGTTAACAGACTATCAAATAATGAGATATCTCAAATTGAAAGAATCTTTTCCACATACGGTTTTTATCCACCTGAAAGTAAAATTACGCTATCTCAATATATCAAAAATAATTGCAATAAAAGATTGCAATCTCTGTTAATATCAGTCATGAAAAACGTTACAATAACTGATAAACTATGGACTGTATGTCAAGATAAACTTGATTCTGAATATAAGTACTATAAATTAGTGCTATTTCTAATTGTTATGAAACTCATGGCACTAAATCTAAACATGAATGATACTCTGGATTTGCTAAAGATCAATTCTTTTGATAATAGCTTCGATAGAGATACAGACTTATATGAACTAATAGATAGAAGTGTGGATAAAATTTCAATCAAATCCTCTATACTGTGTTTGTGGATTTTATCAAAGAAAAAATGCATAGATGATATTGTAGAGCTTTTAATTGACACTGCAAAAGTCGCAGATTATGGATTTATGGCAAATCCGAAATATAGGAACTATTTAACTAACCTGCTTTCATTTAAACATCTGAAATTTGTTTTGGAAGCATCTGCTTTAGATCAAGAGCAAAAGCTTGATAAAATTAATTATCTATACGGAGAATTAAAGGAGTTAAGCTATTATAAAGATAAATATTTCTTTTGGCTACAATATGCAATATCAGCATTAGAATTAAAAGATTACGAGGGAGCAGAACTACATTTCGGTGCAGCTTATCGCCATTTGCCAAAAGAAATGACACCTTTCGAAATCAATAATCAGTATGCAAGATTAAAGATGGAATTATTATTGGAAGATGATTATACGTATAGTAAAACATCAACTATTGAAGTTATTGATACTATCGACAAATTATTAACTCCAACGAAAGCATTAAAGGATGAAGAGTATTATTGTTATAAAATGGCTTCTTCATACTATCCGTTGGTTTTTAAAAAATTCTATGCTGTTATGAGTTCAAACGATAAGGAAAAAATGACGATGCTTGCCAAAAAGAATTACAATGGCTGCTCAACATACCTAAGATATAATACTAATTCTAACTTTTTTAGTCATTTAAAATCATATATTGGTATCTTTGGAAAGTTGGCTTTTTATGATGATACACTCGAGTTTAAAGTTACAAGCGTTAAAAGAAGTAAAGCATTTATTCTGTATTTAGGATATGTTGTTATAAATGATGAAAAGAAAGATGCTTGCATTAAGAATTATAGAGAAAAAGTGTATAAAGAAAGTGATATAATCCCAGTAAAAATTGATAGGTTTGATTCTATTCATAATGATTATGTTTTAAAAGTTTCAGAATAAAAAGAGTTGTCGAAAAAGCGACAACTTCAATTAAATATATAAAAAACATGAACTTATTATTTCTCTCAGATATAAACCATACACTCAAACACCACTTCTCTCGCCATAAAGACGAAGCAGTTCCCCAGACCGAGTATTTTCTTAGCATCACCGCTGAGAACAGCTTTCTGATAGCAACTGTCGGTCTGCTTCCAAAGCCCGACCTGGCGTGAGATAGCTTCACTGACTTTCCGTTCCATATCATCAAGATACTGAATGATCCTGCCTTCATTGACGAGCCTGCGAAGCCTGTCGGGACAATGGCTGTCAGAGAAATGAAGATGATACCTGATGAAATCGGTGTGGTAGGTCTTGCTCTCCTTGGTCTGAGTATCGGCATTGAAGTGCGTAACGGTTACGGTGTTGGTGTCCAGTCGCCACAGTGGAACGTATTTCTTTTTCAGTGGGTTATATACGGTCTGTTCACTTGTGTATCTGCTCATATAAATATCCTCCTACTTATACCTGCAAGATCATCAAATGGACATGAAGAATTTTAGAGTGATTTTGTCCGCTGTTATGATCTCCAATAGTGTTTTTAACGAATAAGTACAAGGGTATGTCAGTATATTCTTGTCCGCTATTTGTCCGCTAAGGGTGCAAAAACTTAGCAAAAAACAGCGTAAACGAATTTTTGTGTATTGTTCTAAAATGCCGTATTTTTGGGCTTTTCTGCATATCCCGATAAGCTGCAAAAAGTGCGCCGAGATTTTCATATACCGTACGCTTGGCTTAATATTTAACTTGTTTGTGATATTTTCAGTGCACTTATAATCGTAAAGCTATTTCCACAAATGCGGTCAATGCTTCGGATGTTTATCTGCTGTTCGGTTATCAGGTTGGTGTCATAAGGTGCAAATCCCATAATATAGCTTCATAGTGAGATGCTTTGTTGTACATATAGCGTGTGGTCGTGTTAGCTTTTTCAATCGTTTTATGGGCTTTGTCATACTGCTTCATAATTATCCGGTAGCGTGCCTTGTGATTTTCTTCTGATTTCTCAATCAGACATAGGAGGCAGTATTCCCAAATGTCCTCAACGGAGGCTCCGCAGAATATCAACACCTCACAGTTGTGATATGGAGAGCTTCGTGACACATGAAACCCACTTGTTTCACGAGCTTAAAGCATAATAAACCGTATATACATAGCAAATCCCCCTCCGTTTTCACGGAGGGGTCTGATGCTATGCTCTAAAAACCGTTTTATCAGAATGCTTTCTTGTAGATTTCGAGAATCTCGTCGGAGTTGGTTTCTCTGGGATTACCGCCTGTGCATACATCGTTGAATGCGGCTACAGACAGATCCTTGAGGTCTTCTTCCTTGACGTTGATCTCGTGGAGCTTCTGAGGGATGTTTATCGACAGTGACAGCTTGCGTACAGCTTCAACTGCAGCCTTTACGCCTTCTTCATCTGTCATATTCTCTGTACCCTGTACGCCCATACCCTTTGCGATAGCCTTGTACTTGGGCTTTGCGGGGCTTTCTGCGTTATATTCCATAACGTAGGGGAGCAGAAGTGCGTTTGCAACACCGTGGGGTGTATCGTAGAATGCACCGAGAGGGTGAGCCATTGAGTGAACGATACCAAGACCTACATTCGAGAAGCCCATACCTGCTATGTACTGTGCAAGCGCCATAGTTTCTCTTGCCTTGGGGTCGCCCTGAACGCTGTCGTACAGTGAGCCTGCGATAAGCTCAATAGCACGAAGCTCAACCATATCGGACAGATCCCACGCACCCTTTGTGATATATCCTTCGATAGCGTGTGTCAGTGCGTCCATACCTGTAGATGCACACAGACCCTTAGGCATACCCATCATAAGATCACTGTCTACGATAGCTACTACGGGAATATCCTTGGGATCTACGCAAACCATCTTCTTCTTGTTTGCTTCGTCTGTGATAACGTAGTTGATAGTAACCTCTGCTGCTGTACCCGATGTTGTGGGTAGTGCAATCAGTGGAACGCTCTTGTTCTTTGTGTCTGCAACGCCTTCAAGAGATACAACATCCGCAAAGTCGGGGTTAGCTATAATGATGCCTACAGCCTTAGCTGTATCCATAACTGAGCCGCCGCCTACCGCTACGAGTGAGTCAGCGCCCATCTCCTTGAATTTTGCAACGCCTGTCTGAACGTTTGCAACTGTGGGGTTTGCCTTAACGTCACTGTATATTTCATAGGCGATTCCTGCCTTGTCAAGCTCTGCAGTAACCTTTGTAGCTACTCCGCATTCAAGCAGTACCTTATCGGTAACGAACATTACCTTTTTAAGTCCTCTGCCTGTAAGCTCGGGAACGAGGTTTTCTCTTGCGCCTGCGCCGAAATATGAAGTTTCGTTAAGTATAAAACGATTAGCCATTGGTTTTTACCATCCTGTTCTTTAAATTTAAAGCACGGAATATATATATTTCCGTTTGCTGTATTCATTATACTACCTTTGGTCAAAAAATGCAACACTTTTCACAAAAGTTTTACATTTCGAGAGGTAAATATATGCAAAAGTTATATCAAAGGTATTTCTTGTAGCCCGGATGCTTGCCTGTAACGCCGTATTGCTCTCTCATACCGATAAGTCTGTCGATATTGTCGGGAGTAATATCCTTTACACCGCCGAGCAGACGTGCAACAAGAGAAATGTGAGCCTGAAGCTCCATTGTTTCCATTCTGTAGTATGCTGTGATAAGGTCTGCACCTACTGTCAGAGCACCGTGGTTTTCAAGGAGCATACAATCGTGATCCTTTAAGTAAGGAGCGATCGCTTCAGGTACCTCATAGGTCGAGGGAGTACCGTAGGGAGTGAGCGGTATTGAGCCTACTCCGATTACAGTTTCTATCATGCAGTAATCATCCATAGGCAGATGAGCGCACGCAAAGCCTGTTGAAACAGGAGGATGAGCGTGAACTACTGCGCCTACGTCGGGACGCTCCTTGTAGCATCTCAGGTGCATCTTTACCTCTGAAGAGGGACGGAAGCCCTCAGCGGCTTCAAGTATGTTGAAGTCATCATCAATAAGACCTATCTTTTCGGGAGTGATGAACGCCTTGCTGACGCCTGTCTGCGTTGCAAGATATTTGCCCTCGCCAACCTTTACGGTTACGTTGCCGTCATTTGCGGCAACCCAGCCCTTCTGCCAGAGCTTGTGGCAGATGTCTACCATTTGTTCTTTAATTTCTTCGTACATATTTATATCCTTTCAAGTTGCTACTGTATGCTTAAACAACGCCCTTCTGGAGCATTATGTTTGCGTATACGGCTTTTTCGCCCGTTGCGATTATTGCATAGGCGGTTTTCGCCTGGTCATAGAATTCAAAACGTTCTATCTGACCGATAGCGTTGTTTCCTCTTTCGTCGTGCTTTGCGACTATCGCTTTGTATTCGTCCCATATAGGAGTTTTTGCCGTGTCGCCCGGCATTACCTGCATAAGATTTACAGGCTTTTCAACGTAAGTATCAAGAGGGAAAAGCGTCAGTATCGCATCAAGCAGTTCGGGTACACCGTGACCGTCTGCACGGATAACCTTGCAGTTTTTACCCATACTCTCGGCAGGGAAGTTGCCGTCTGCTATTATTATTCTGTCGCTGTGACCCATTTCACAAAGGGTCTTGAGCAGTTCGGGCGATAATATCGCAGGAATATTCTTAAGCATTATTTCACCTTCTCAAGATAGATTTTGTAGTATTTGTTCCATTCGGCTGTATTTTCGGGAGCGAATGTACAGAGTTTTTCCGAAGCGGCTATAATTTTTCTTGCCGTTTCTATATCCCTTATCTCCCCGTCAGCTATAAGCTGAATTGCTATATTGCCGTAGGAGGTCGCCTCGACAGGTCCGCTTGAAACCTCTATGCCGAGCGAATCGGCGGTAAGCTCCGACAGGAATTTATCCTTTGTTCCGCCGCCGACCATATAGAGCTTTGAAAACTTTTTATTTGTACAGTCCTCAAGCTCGTTTACGGCTGTGCGGTACTTCATCGCCAGGCTCTCATAGATACAGCGCATAACCTCGCCGTCATTTTCGGGAACATACTGTCCTGTTTTTTTGCAGTATTCCTTTATTCTTTCGGGAATGTTTCCGGCGGGGGTAAATTCGGGTGCGTCAACATCTATAAAGCACCTGAACGGCTCGGCTTTTCTCGCCATATCCTCAAGTTCGGCAAAGCTGTACTGCCTGCCCTCTCTTATCCACTGACGGCGGCTCTCCTGAATGAGCCACAGACCGATTATGTTTTTTAAGAACGATGTCTTTGCACCGTAGCCGGTTTCGTTTGAAACGTTGAGCTTTGCGGATTTTTCGCTTATTACGGGAGCGTCAAGCTCTGTGCCGAGAAGCGACCACGTTCCGCACGACAGGAAAGCGAAGTCCTTTTCGCTTGCAGGTACTGCGACCATCGCACTTTGTGTATCGTGACCGCAGGCGGCGATTATCTTTGCGGGCTTTATATCAAGCTCCTTGCAGATTTCATCGGACAGTGTGCCGACTACCGTTCCGCCGGCTACTATTTCGGGCAGAAGCGAATGCTTAATTTTAAGACGTTCACAGCATTCTTCCGACCACGTTTTCGTATTTGCGTCAAAAAGCTGTGTGGTTGACGCTATTGACATTTCCGCAACTGGCCTTGCACCGAGATAATATGCGAACAAATCGGGCATCATAAGCATCTTGTCGGCTCTGTCAAGCAGTTCGGAGCGATCCCTTATTATGCTTAAAAGCTGGAATGCCGTGTTTATTTCCATTATCTGAATGCCTGTCTTTTCGTACAGCCTGTTATGGTCAATAAAACGCTTGCTGTAGTCTGAAGTGCCTGCTGTCCTGCTGTCACGGTAATGCACAGGGTTTTCGAGCAGTCTTCCCGATTTGTCGATAAGGCCGAAGTCAACGCCCCATGTATCTATCGCAATGCTGTCTATCTCGCCGTATTCCTTTGATTTTATAAGTGACTGCTTTATCTCGTGGAACAGTCGGAGAAAATCCCAGTACATTGTCTTTCCGAGTATCACAGGATCGTTTGAAAAGCGGTGGATCTCTGTGAGTTTTATTACAGTGCCGTCAAAAGAGCCGATAACGGCTCTTCCGCTTGACGCACCGAAGTCAATGGCAAGTACGTTTTTCATACTGCCGCCTTATCTTATGTTGCGGTACATAGGACCGTAAGCGTTGCAAGCTCTGAAGTCCTGACCTTCCTTATCCATACCGAATGCGTTCCAAGCGGCAGGACGGAATATATCCTTTTCGGGTACGTTGTGCATAGCAACGGGTATTCTCAGCATAGAGCAGAGTGTGATAAGGTCTGCGCCTATGTGACCGTAGCTTATAGCACCGTGGTTTGCGCCCCAGTTGTTCATTACATCGTAGGCTGTCTTGAATGCGCCCTCGCCTGTTGTTCTCGGAGCAAACCATGTGCAAGGCCATGTGTAGTCTGTACGCTTCCACAGCTTGTCGCTGACTTCATCGGGAAGATGCACCGTCCAGCCCTCTGCAATCTGTAATACAGGGCCAAGACCTTTTACAAGGTTAAGTCTTATCATTGTGCAGGGCATTTCAGCTTCTGTTACAAATCTTGATGAGAATCCGCCGCCTCTGAAATAGCCGAGATCGGCATAGTTCCATGTAGTAGCGTCAAGAATATTGTCAATATCCTTGTCTGTAACGTCATACCACGGCTTCATAACGCCGTTGCCGTTTTCATCTGTAGCCTTACCGCAGGCATCAAGGCAGGCAGCACCTGAGTTTATAAGGTGGATAAATCCGCCGCTCTGCTTTGCAACGCCCTCAAGCTCATAGCCTGTGGCTTTCTTTACAGCTTCGGGACTCCAGTATGTACGCACATCGGCAAATATCTGAGCACGGTTTGTGAGCAGCTTCATAAACAGCATTCCAAGACCGTTGAGAACATCGTTTTCGGTAGCGAGAATGTAAGGCTCTCTTGCACCGTTCCAGTCAAACGATGTGTTCAGCATAGCCTCGGGGAAGTCGCAGTTGGGGTAGAAGTCTGTCCACTGACGCTGACCCTGGAAGCCTGCGGCGATAGCGTTATGACCTACCGATTCTTCCTCACAGCCTGCGGGGAGATTTGTGTTGCCGTTCATCAGATCCTTTATAATGCACATCATCTTAACGACAAATTCCCAGTCCTGTTCCTTCTGCTCGTCTGTGCGGCGGAACTGCTCGGGGTTCTTGTCAAAGCCTTCCTTGCACTTTTCACGGGTCCATTTAAGAGCCTTCTGATATTCGGCTTCATCATAAATACCCTCTGTCATTCGGCGGATTATTTCTACCTCATCGACAGACTCAACACGCATACCGAGATATTCTTCAATAAATGCAGGGTCAATGATAGAACCGCCGATACCCATTGTGATAGAGCCTATCTGTAAGTATGACTTGCCTCTCATCGTAGCGCAGGCAACAGCCGCTCTGCCGAAACGCAGGAGCTTTTCCTTTACATCCTCAGGGATAGATGTGTCGTCTGCCTCGCATACATCGTGACCGTAGATGCCGAATGCGGGTAAACCCTTCTGTGCGTGTGTCGCAAGTACAGATGCAAGGTATACTGCACCGGGACGCTCTGTGCCGTTGAAGCCCCATACACCCTTTATCGTCATAGGATCCATATCCATTGTTTCTGCGCCGTAGCACCAGCAGGGAGTAACTGTGAGCGTTATGTCAACGCCGCACTTCTTGAACTTGTCCGCACAGGCGGCCGCCTCGGCAACTCTGCCTATAGTAGTGTCGGCAATAACAACCTTTACGGGTTCGCCGTTTGAATATCTGATATTTTCCTCGAACAGTTTTGCGGCTGATTTTGCCATATTCATAGTCTGCTCTTCAAGAGATTCTCTTACCTTGAGAACACCTCTTCTGCCGTCAATCGTGGGACGTATGCCTATTACGGGGTAATCGCCTATAAGTCTGTTTTCGCTCATGATAAAATATTTCCTTTCTGTAAAATACAAAACGTTTTCGGTGCTTTACACCATTGCCTTTATTTTAGCACCTCTGTTATCTTTTTGTCTTGTTTTATTCTCGGAAATTGTATGACGATATTAACATTTTTGATAGGCGGACTAAAATTTTATAAAATCGCTTTAAAAGAGTTCACTTTTGTGGTATAATCTAAATTATAAATCTTAGAATCGGTTTCTTTAAGGAGATAAAAAGTATGAGAATGTTCTTAGCGATACTTGCTTGCAAAGTGTCGAAGTGTTTACTTAAACTTATCGGCAGGGGTAGCAGTCTGCCGGGCGATATTGCACTTAAAATCTGCCCCGATGTACTGTCAAGGGTGAAGCTGCCCGAGCAGGTCATTGCGGTTACGGGAAGCAACGGCAAGACATCGACCGTTGAGATGATCGCACAGGTAATGCGTAAATCGGGAAAAAGGGTTATTTGGAATAAAGAAGGCTCAAATCAGATAGCCGGAGTTACTGCGATAATATTATCCAACTGCACATTCGGCGGAAAGGTAAAGGGCGATGTGCTTTTACTTGAGTCGGACGAAAGATACGCAAAGTATTCATTTAAATTCTTTGCACCTACGCACTATATAATTACAAATCTCTACCGTGACCAACTTACGAGAAACGGTCATCCCGAATGGGTCTATGAATCGGTAAAGGAGAGCATCAGACCCGAATCACAGCTTATCCTCAATGCCGATGATCCGCTTGTTTCGAGATACGGCAGGAACAGGGATAATGTGATATGGTTCGGTATGGATAAGCAGGATTTCAGCACCGACCACGCTACAGGCGTATATAATGACGGTGCGTTCTGCCCCGAATGTAAGCACAGAATGAGCTATGACTACTATCACTATGCACATATCGGAAGCTATCACTGCGACAACTGCGGACACAAAAAACACGATACGCAGTACACTGTAACGAATGTCGATTATGACAGCGGTATTGTTACGATAAACG
>SAMEA104315429__coassemble_1137_pt1 | contig 13775 bp, 10 predicted proteins | sample SAMEA104315429__metabat2_high_PE_024 | metagenome-assembled genome bin SAMEA104315429 (sample SAMEA104315429) | gut metagenome | biome: Monkey gut; feature: monkey-associated habitat; material: faeces | place: China | collected 2013 | reverse complement strand
CGTATACAACAGTTTTCTGTGCGACGGCTTGAAACCGTCAATTTCGGGGAGTGCACGGGAAACTATAACGCTCATTGCATACGGCATATAGTTTTCGGTCAGCGTATCGGTTATCGGCTGATTTTCGACAATACCTGCACCCTCTATATAAGCGTTTTTATTCGGAGCGACCTTCTTCTCGCTCTTTTCGTTCTTTCCTTTTCTCAAAATCTATACCTCTTTTTAGCTTTATGCCCTGCTCAGAGTGAAAACTCTTTTTTCAGCTTTTCAAAGCGTTTCTCGTATTTATCTCTTATGGGGAGCGTTGTATTCTGTAAAACGTGTTGCAGAATATCTGCGTCTTTCAGTGCCTCGTCAAGCGGAAGCCCGACATTTTCCTTGTCGCTGTGGTTCGCTATCGCTCTTGTGATATTGCCTATCTCGCACACGCTGAAAAGCCCCGTCTTTGCCAGTATCGGCATTACAGCGTCAGCACTTTCTTCTGCGTGCTTTTCGTCAACGCCCGTCAGATATTTACGGTAGTCGTGAAGCAGTCCGCTTATCTGTGCAAGCTCTGCATTCACGCCTCTGCGCAGTGCAATAAGCCCTGCCGTCTGTGCCGTGCCGAAAAGATGAATGTATGCCTTCTGCCGTCTTTCCTCGGGCAGTGTCGCTATCATCTCCGACACTACGGCAGATATTACCTCTATCCTGTTAATTTCCATATATCCTCCGCTCAAGATACGTCTATATCGTCAAGGTACTTATAGCCGTAGTCACGGATATAGTCCTTTCTTCCGTCAAGATTATCACCGAGCAGCAGCTCGAATATCTCCTGCGTTTTCTGTGCGTCCTCCGGCATTACTCTTATAAGCCGTCTTGTTTCGGGGTTCATAGTGGTAAGCGACATCATTTCCGGTTCGTTCTCACCAAGACCCTTTGAACGCTGTATCTTATACTTCTGCTCGCCTATATCGGCAAGTATCCTCTGCTTTTCCGCTTCTGTATAGGCAAAGTAGGTCATATCCTTGCTGTTTATCTCATAAAGCGGCGACTCAGCAATATACACAAAGCCCTTTTCTATTACGGTCGGAACAAGTCTGTACAGCATAGTAAGAATAAGCGTTCTTATCTGGTATCCGTCATAGTCCGCATCGGTACAGATAATTATCTTTTCCCATCTGAGATTATTTAGATCAAAGGTCGAAAGGTCTTTGTTCGCCTTAGCCTTTACCTCGACACCACAGCCCAGTATCTTCATAAGATTCGTGATGATCTCGCTCTTGAATATCTTATCATAGCTTGCCTTAAGACAGTTGAGCGTCTTACCTCTTACAGGCATTACCGCCTGATAGTCTGCGTCCCTCGCCTGCTTTACAGCGCCTAAAGCCGAGTCGCCCTCCACTATATAAAGCTCTCGTCTTGCCGTATCCTTACTCCTGCAGTCAACGAACTTAGGTATTCTGTTCGCAAGGTCTATCTTGCCCGAAAGCTGTTTCTTTATTGTATCTCTTGCCTTAGCGGCGTTTTCACGGGCACGCTTGTTTATCAGCACCTGCTCGCATATCTTGACAGCTTCATCCGGATTTTCAAGGAAGTACACTTCAAGCTGGTGCTTCAGCCAGTCAGTCATAGCCTCCTGTATAAATTTATTGGTTATGCTCTTTTTCGTCTGGTTCTCATAGCTTGTCTGCGTTGAGAAGTTAGAAGATATAAACACGAGGCAGTCGGCAATATCGGTAAATTTTATCTTGCCCTCGGTCTTGTTGTACTTGCTGTTGGCTTTCAGCCAGCCGTCTATCTGATTTGTGAATGCCGCCTGCATAGCCTTGTCGGGACTTCCGCCGTGCTCAAGCCAGCTTGAATTGTGATAGTGCTGTATAAGCTGTACCTTGTTTGAAAATACAAAAGCGACCTTCATCTTTACCTTGTATTCCGGCTTGTCCTCTCTGTCCTTACCTGTACGCTGTGCGCTCCATACCTGCTCGGTCGTGAGTGCTGTATCGCCTACGATTTCTTTCAGATAGTCGCTGATGCCGTTCTCATAGCAGTAGATATGCTCTTCAAAGCGTGTTTCGCCTGTTTCCTCGTCACGCACTTCGTTTCTCAGCACAAAGGTCAGCCCGTCATTTACTACCGCCTGTCTGCGCAGAACATCGTCAAAATATTCAAACGGTACGTCAATGTCTGTAAATACATCAAGATCGGGCTTCCACTTGATTTTTGTACCCGTTTTTCCGTCCGACTGGTGACGGCGGAAGCCTCTTTCTTCCTTTTCAACGTTATAGCCTTTTTCAAATCTCAGGTCGTATATCCATGTGCCGTTGTTGCTCTCGACCTCCATATACTCAGCCGCAAACTGCGTCGAGCAAAGGCCAAGACCGTTAAGACCGAGCGAATATGAGTAGTTGTCACCGCTGTTGTTATCGTACTTACCGCCTGCGTACAGTGTGCAGAAGGCAAGCTCCCAGTTATACTTCTCCTCGTTTTTATTGAAGTCTATCGGTATACCTCTGCCGTAGTCCTGCACTTCAATGCTTTTATCAAGGAAGCGTGTAACTATTATCTTCTTTCCGAAGCCCTCTCTCGCCTCGTCTATCGAGTTTGAAAGTATCTCAAACACGGAGTGACAACAGCCGTCAAGCCCGTCCGAGCCGAATATAACGCCCGGGCGCAGTCGTACCTGATCGGGTCCTTTCAGCTGTTTAAGACTGTTGTCGTCATAATTTTTCTTTGCCATCAGCTTTATCCTTTCAACCGCCGTACTCCCCTGTACAGCGAAACTTTAGTCAATAATTAGTTTTATTGTACCACAAATCCCCCGTTTTTGCAAGTGCGGCGGCTGTGAGCCGCTTCAAATTCGCCTTTCTCAATGCCGGCAATATGCGTAAGTTGCGTTGACGGCGGATATTAATGATTGCGCTTAATTGTTTAATAATTTAATTTAACTGATTTATCGCCAAAATTAAGGACTGCCTTAAAACAGTCCTCAGATATTGCGATAAAAATGACACGAATTTGAGATTTACCTTGACTTTAACCCTATCATTTGCTATAATCAATATATAGGAAGCCCTCATAGACGGTTTCCCTCGGTAATTAAAGTGTTTATACAACAGTAATCCGCCTACCGGAATTAGGCGGATTATTTTTTTTGATAATTCATTAACTTTACCGCAATAATTATCAACATAAAAAACCCTGAGAGCCTCAGCTCTCAGGGATTTTACTATACTATATCGACTTTATCAACTTTCGTATTGCCGTCCGATAAATCAATACTTAGCGTAAGGATTCTCACCGTCATACAGCATACCTGCGGGACGGTTGAATTCAAGATCCTCAACACCGAGATACTTCAGTGTATCGAAGATAGCCTTGCCGTAGTGACCGAATGCAACTGCACCGTGGTGAGGATAGTTCTTCTTGATAAGAACGTTGCGGTAGAATCTTCCCATTTCGGGGATAGCGAATACGCCGATAGCACCGAATGAACGTGTAGCAACGGGAAGAACTTCACCCTGGGCAACATAGGCTCTCAGCTTAGCGTCAGCCGTGCTCTGTAAACGGAAGAATGTGATGTCGCCGGGAACGATGTCGCCCTCGAGCGTACCTCTTGTGATATCAGGCTCCTTGTCAGGCTCAAGACCTCTGTGCATGATGAGCTGATACTTCATAGTCTTGCTTGTCAGCTTGCACGAAGCTGTGTTACCGCAGTGGAAGCCCATGAATGTATCCTTGAGCGTGTAGTTGTACTTGTCCTTGATAGACTCAACATACATATCCGCAGGAACAGAGTTGTTGATGTCGAGCAGTGTAACTGCGTCTTCTGAAATGCAGGCACCGATATATTCGCTGATTGCACCGTAAATATCAACCTCGCACGCTACGGGGATTCCTCTTGCTGTAAGTCTTGAGTTTACATAGCAGGGAACACAGCCGAACTGTGTCTGGAATGAAGGCCAGCACTTGTTGGCGAATACAACGTACTTTCTGCTTCCCTTGTGTGCTTCCATCCAGTCAAGAAGCGTAATCTCGAGCTGTGCAAGTCTGGGCAGGATACCGGGCATCTTGTTGCCGTCGCCAAGCTCCTTCTCCATATCTGCAACAACTTCGGGGATTCTTGCGTCATTCTTATGCTCGTTGAATGCGGCATAAAGGTCAAGCTCCGAGTTCTCTTCAATCTCAACGCCAAGGTTGTAAAGCTGCTTTATAGGAGCATTACAAGCGAGGAAGTCCTGAGGACGAGGACCGAATGAGATAACCTTTAAGTTGTTAAGGCCGATAACGGCTCTTGCAACAGGGATAAATTCCTTTATCATATCTGCAACCTCTGTAGCTGTTCCTACAGGGTATTCGGGTATGTATGCCTTGATGTTTCTGAGTGCTAAGTTGTAGCTTGCATTCAGTACGCCGCAGTAAGCATCGCCTCTGCCGCCTACTAAGTTATCCTGTGTTTCCTCTGCCGCAGCAACGAACATTACAGGACCGTCAAAGTACTTTGCAAGCAGTGTTTCAGCCGACTCGGGACCGAAGTTTCCGAGGTATACGACCAGTGCGTTGCAGCCTGCGCCCTTAAGCTCCTCAAGAGCCTGCATCATATGTGTTTCGCTTTCGATAGTGGTGGGACATTTGAATACGTCAACACCGATCTCCTTACATGCCTTTACAACAGCCTCACATCTTGAAGCTGAAAGGCTCATGGGGAAACAGTCACGGCTTACAGCCGCAATTCCGAGCTTTACATCGGGTATGTTCTTCATAGCAAAAATTCCTTTCTGTGCAGTTTATTCTCTGCTTTATAAATCTGTCATAATACCGCCGCATTTTTTTGTTATGTACCGCTTACGATTCAGGTAATCGTTTACTTGTATTCACAAAACAAAAAACCTCTGCGACGGGTGTTATTATTATTGTATCACAAATAATCGTCATTGTCTACAGATTTCCGATAATTTTACGCCGTTTTCACACGAAATTATCAGCAAGGCAATGTAACAGGTTACACGGTAATTAAGTAAAACGCATTTGTTTTACCGTTTATTGACACACCGTGCTATTTATGTTATCATTTTACTGTATCAAATATTTAAACAGCGGAGGAAGACCGATGAAATACAGACGATTGCTCTTTTCGGTAAAAGACCCGTATTCAGATAGTTCCGACAAACTGTTCACCAAAGCCGTAAAAGAAAATTTCTCCTACTGCGTTTCCCATTGCGACGACTACCGCAGAATATGCGAGGAGCTTGGTATATCCTCTCCCTCGGATGCGTCCGAACTTCCCGTGATACCCACATTGCTGTTCAAGAAAAAGCAGATTTTCAATAAAGGCTGTATTCCGCTTATAAAAGCGACTTCCTCCGGCACAAGCGGCAGGAAAAGCATGGTAGCCTTTGACACGGGCGGCCTTCTCTGCGGACTTAAAATGGTTATGCGTGTATCAAAGCTGAGAAATCTGTTATCTCCCGTTCCGTGCCACTATATCATTATGGGCTACAAGCACCACAGAGGAAACAAGACCGCCGTAACAAAGACAGCTTTCGGTGCAACATTCTTCACTCCTGCACTGAGCCGCAATTATATCCTGACATATAAAAAGGGCGGCTACTCTCCCGACTTTGACAGGATCATAGATCTTATTGTCAGGCATTCACGTTCACGTTTCCCGACAAGATTTATGGGATTTCCCGCTTATACATATTTTCTGCTCAGAATAATGGACGAGCGCAAAATTTATCTTAAAATGCCGAAAGGCTCACGCATAATGCTCGGCGGCGGCTGGAAACAGTTCTATGCCGAGCAGACCGATAAAAATTCCTTTTACAGCCTTGCCGAAAAGGTACTCGGCATAAAGGAAAACGATATTATCGAATTTTTCGGAGCGGTAGAGCATCCGATTTTATACTGCGACTGCAAGGAACATCACTTCCACGTTCCCACTTACAGCAGAGTTATAATCAGAGATGTCGATACGTTAAAACCGCTCGAAAACGGCAAGACAGGACTTGTAAACCTGATAACTCCTATGGTTAAAGCGACCCCGGTGCTTTCCGTAATGACAGATGACCTCGGCATACTTCATAACGGAAGCGAATGTTCCTGCGGACTGAAAACGCCGTTTCTTGAAATTGTCGGCAGAGTTGCGCCGGAGGATATAAAGACCTGTGCGGCGGGTGCAGAAGAGATAATAAAGGGTGTGAACGTATGATTTTCTTTGATGGCGAAATATACGAAAACGATATGTGCGACAAGCTGTTAGCCCGTTTTGAAGACAGAATATGCGACACTCTCGGAAATTATCGGCTTTCCGCTAAGCAGGTCATGCTTGCCGCCGAAAAAATCAGCACGGATATAGAAAACGGTGCTTTTGACGATATGCTCTCAACGCTTGACGTTGAAAATGTAAGTTACTATAAACAGCTTATACTCGCCTGCCTCAGCCGTGAAAATCTTGAATACAGGCTGAAAACCGAACTCGGAGATTCAGACGGCTTTATCGGTTCTCCGAACGGCATCACTCCGAAAATAAGAATTCAGACAAAACCTCTCGGCGTTCTGTTCCATATAGCCGCAGGAAATGCCGACGGCTTACCCGTGATGAGCGTTGCAGAAGGACTTCTTGCAGGCAATATCAATATACTGAAGCTTCCGTCCGCAGATAAGGGCTTGTCGATCCGCATAATAAAGCGACTTTGCAAATATGAGCCTTTGCTGTCACGCTACATATATGTCTTTGATACCCCGTCAAGCGATGTGCGTACTATCCAGACGCTTGCAGGATTTGCCGACGGCATAGTGGTATGGGGCGGTACCGAAGCCGTAAAAGCAGTGCGTTCACTTGCTCCGCCGGGAGTTAAGCTGATTGAATGGGGACACAAGCTCGGCTTCTGCTACATTTCCGATTACGCAAACCATACAGACAAATTTTCGGCTCTTGCCGAGCATATAGCCTCTACAAAGCAACTGCTCTGCAGTTCCTGCCAGACCGTGTTTATCGACACCGATGATAAAACCGAGCTTACCCTATTTTGCAAAATGTTCCTTCCGTATCTTGAAGCGGCAGTCGGAAAACACAGAAATACCTCTATAGGCACACGGGCGAGAGATACGCTCATAAGCTACTCCGCCCGTCTTGAACAGGCAATCGGGATACGGCAAATTTCACACGACGTATTTTACGGTAAAAATTGCAGTCTTATCATAAAAGATGACTTTGAGCTTGAACTGTCGCCTATGATGTGCAATGTGCTTGTAAAAAGGCTTCCGAGAAAGTGCATAATGCGTACACTGAGAAACGCAAAAGGCTTTTTGCAGACCTCAGGGCTTATCTGCGACGAGGCTGACAGAGCAGAACTTACCGACCTGTTGCTCTGTGCAGGAGTTACAAGAGTTACGCAGGCAGGAAATATGTCCGCTTACTTTTTCGGAGAATCCCACGACGGAGATTATCCGCTATCCCGATACACAAGAAAAATCAATATCGAACTGAATAATCAGACTGAGGAAACAAATATATGAAAAAACTCGTTTTACCGCTCAACATTATTTTTCTCGGCTTATCGCTTGCTTGCGATACAGCTCTGATAATTACTCATCTCTACCCGATAAAAATAACCGCAAGCGTTTTCTTTATGCTTGCCGCCGCAGTAAATCTGATATATGCCCTGAAATACTTCCCCGATAAGAAACTGCCGTCAGTAATACTGACCGTCGGCGTATTCTTCGCAATGAGCGCAGATATAGCGATAAACTTAAATTTCATCGCAGGAGCGGCGATTTTCGCATTAGGTCATATCTGCTACTTCATAGCATATTCGCTGATGCAAAAGCCCCATCTCACCGACTTTATCCCTGCAATGATAATATTTATCCCCATAGTGCTGTTTATGATGTTCTCACCGCTTCTTGACTTCGGTTCGTCGCTTATGAAAATCATCGGCATTTCATACGCAGTTATAATCTGCATTATGACTGGCAAAGCAATAATGAACTTTATCCGCATAAAGAACAGATTCAACCTTATACTTGCGCTCGGCAGTGTGCTGTTCCTTATATCCGATATAATGCTCCTGATGGCGTACTTCTCAAAAATAGATTTCCCGTTCTCAAATTTCTGCCTTGCCCTTTATTACCCCGGTCAATGCCTTATTGCAAACGGTCTTGCACATATTAAAACAGCTATAACAGAAAAAATCCGTGTCGCCTGACACGGATTTTTATAATGGTTATTTTAAATTCTGTTTCTGCATTTATAAGTCTGAGCGGAGTTTGTTTTTTCAGTTTCTGTAGTTCTTTGCCTGTTCTTCGGTTATTACACCCTGCTTTATCAGCTCAGATAATAATTCTGATCTGCCTTCTGCTCTACCTTCTGCTCTGCCTGCCGGCATTACAGAACGTTCAAGGCTTGCCCAGTCGTTTATATACTTTTCTTAGGCGTCATTTTCAGTCTGTATAAACAATGGTAACCCAATCAACAATGCCTTTCTCGTTAAACGTAACAATAAGACATTTACCGTGCCAATCATTCGAGGTTTTTCCCTCGAGAGAACCATATCTATATTCCTGCCAGCCTTCATATTTTTTACTGTTAAAATTTTTTATACTTATTGCTTCACCATACCTTTCGACGATTTCTTCTCTGGTTGTTTTAAATGGAGTTATGCCGTCAACCGAACATTTGTCATTCTCAAAAGGAGCATCAAAAATCCTACTGTCACCCTTTTTGGACTCTTTGTAGTTTTCCGCTCCGCAGCTAAAAAGCAAATCGCCATTTTTGTCCTTGACTTCAACGTGACATCTATCCTCCGCAAATCGATTAGCAGAAGTTTCATATGTCCAATCCTTAGGCAGTTCTTTCAGCTTTATGGGTATCTCGATCGCTTGTCCGTCAACAATTACATTTTTTCGTATCCGTTCAATGTCAAAACCCGTTTCGCTGTACGATATCTCAGAACCATCAGGAATAGTACTTCTTTCGCACCCCGTAAACCCACAGAGCAGTATCGCCATTGCCAACAGCGCAACCACACTTTTGCTTTTCCTGTCAAGCCGATGTTTTAATTTGCTAAACATAGTACACAACCTTTCTTTCATTCATAGTGCTTAAGACTTTTGCAATATTTCCGCCTAAGCCTTATCAAAAAAATGTCCAAAAGCTCCGATAGGTTATCCACCGTAAAATCAGCCTTTTCGCTCTCGTCAGAAATCGTCCAATATTTGCCGAAGCCTTGCCTCACCCATATCGTCATCATTCCCATTTCATTAGCGGAAATTATATCATTATCCACTCTGTCACCGATCATTACTGCTTCGGACGGACTGCATCCTGCTCGCTTTAGTGCTATATCGAATATTCTTTTATCAGGTTTGGCAACTTCTTCTTCGGCAGAAGCTACAACAAGCTGTATATATTTCATCAAGCCGCAGCTTTCAAGTCGTTTTTCAGTGCCTGCTGACTGGTTGGCAATTACACCTATACGGTATCCTTTTTCACATAGGATTTTGAGTACATTTCCGGCATCTTTATAGGGCTTTTCATCTTCATGATGCCAAGGAGTTTTTGCAAGTCCGAAATATCTCAGTGCTTCAATATCGCCTTTCAGATTTTGCTTTGAAAAATACAAACGTTTTTCGTTAAACTCCTCAAAGGTAATATCTGTTCCCGCAATAGCATCTCGTATGCGATGGTTATAACACTCGGTTTCGTCAACAAGTGTTGAACCGACATCAAAAACAACCATTTAATATCGTTCAGCATATTATCTACTTGTTTTAATTAACTCCCGACCGTCCCACAAAGCCCAGCCAACCGCAAACCTTTCAAAAGGTCGGAATTGTCAGCGGCGACACGCCGCCACTTAGTGCTTCTTCAGCCAGTTGCGAATCCACTTGCCGTTTTCGGTAAGATTGCTTTCGCTCCAGTTTCCGTTTGCCGATGTTCCCGGTCGCAGTACCGAGCAGGTTTCATCCTTGTTGCAGATACTCCAGTTACAGTAGCTTATGCCTTGCTTGTCAAAATAGCTAAGCCACTTCTGCGTTTCGTTGAAGTCGTTCGCACCTCCGCCCGATGCGTCACAAGTACCGAATTCCGACACGAATACAGGCAGTCCCTGTGCCACGCAGTTTTCTACATTTGAGCGAAGTCCTGCGTGAGTTGCCGCATAGAAGTGGAACGCATACATTACATTCTTGTAGCTCAGCGGATCGGAAAGCGGCTTGTCGATTTCCTGGCTCCATGTGGGCGTACCTACTATAATTACCGAGTTCGGCGCATTCTTGCGGATAACGGGTATTATCTTTTCCGCATACGGCTTGATATTACCGCTCCACGATGCACCGCCGTTCGGCTCGTTGCATATCTCGTAAATTACATTCGGATATTTTGCATATCTCTTTGACACCGTTTCAAAGAAGGATTTCGCCTCGTTTGTATACTTGGACGGGTCGCCGGGATTAAGAACGTGCCAGTCAATGATAACATACATATCCAGCTTGATGCAGATGTCAACACCCTTTTCAAGCAGTTCAAGGCTTCCGCTCTTGTTGCCCATATAGCACTGACCGTTGCCCCACTCGTCAACATACATTGCAAGACGGACAACATTCGTGTTCCAGTCGTCACGGAGCGTTTTGAATGCGCTCTCATTTACGAATTCGGGGAACCATGTAAGCCCGTGCGTACTCATTCCTCTGAGCTGATAACCCTTGCCGCTCTTATCGACAAGCTGTCCGTTCTTTACCGAAAGCTGACCGTGCTGTGATACCGGCGTAGTGCCTTTAGGGTCGCTCGGTGCCGGAGGAACTGTTGCCGCCGGCTTTTTGGCCGTTGACGTATTATTGTTATTATTATCGTTATTGTTGTTGCTGTTATTCCCGGCACTCGCTCCTGCGGTACTTCCGTTCACCGTCACTTTACCCTCATTGATATAAGCGTCAGCCGAATAATTGAATCCGAATGAAACGCTCTTTCCTTTTTCTATAGTTCCGTTGTAGCTCTCGTTCTTGACCGTCATTGTGTTTCCCGAAATGCTGAATATTCCGTTCCACTGCGACATCAGCTTTGTATTGCCGGGGACGGTTACCTTTGCCGTCCAGCTGTTCACCGTATCGCAGTTATTGGTGATGACGATCTCATAACCTCCGCACTTCCTGCCGCCCTCTTCCCAGCTGCTCGACTTCTTCCACTGAACAGTGAAATTGCTTGCAGATGAAGCAGGCTTGCTCTGGCTGTTGTTTTTCGTGTCGGCAGTTGACGGTGCCTTTGTTGTATCGGCAGGCTTCTCGGTGTTCTCTGCCTTTGATGTATTTTCCTGCTTTGAAGTATTACTTTCTTCCTGCTCGGAGGTGTCGGAAGATGCGTCGCTCTCTGTTACGGAGCTGTCAACGGAATTAACCTCGGAATTTTCATCAACACTGCTTGTATCCTCAACATACGATACATTACTTTCGGTCGCCGAGCTGTTTCCGACAGACGATAATACACCGCTGTCCTGCGCCGCACAGCCTGCAAGCATAGCCGCCGCAATAAACACAGCTATCGCACGTCTGATTAAAGATTTTTTCATATTTCCTCTTTCGGTCGTGATATTAAAACAGCCCTCACGAATGAGGGCTGTCGTTATTCGTTAATCTTTTGTAAGATTACTTTCTCTTCTTAGCAACTACTACTGCACCTGCTGCGAGGAGTGCAACACCTGCAACTGCTGCAATGCCTTCAACACCTGTGTTTGTGTTGGGCTTTGTAGAATCACCTGTTGTAGGAGCATCTGTAGCGGGAGCATCTGTAGCGGGAGCATCTGTATCTGCAGGAGCATCTGTATCTGCGGGAGCATCTGTATCAGCGGGCGCCTTATCATAGCCTGTTACATCAAATGTAACTTCAATATCACTTGCAAAGTTGCCTGCCTTGTCATCAAGAATTTCTGCGTCAGGTGACCATGAGTTGATGATCGGAACGCCTGCTAAGCCTGCTACGACTGCATCCTTATTATCAGCACAGTTTGCATCGGGCTTTGTTGTATCTAAGTCAGCGATGTCGTTGCCTTCAACATAGTCGAATGAAACGGGAGCAGAAAGCATTTCTGTGCCTGCGAACTTAATGCTTGTAAGTGTGATAACAAGATCAGGGTGATCTTCAACAACGATGTTTGTGTAGAGCTTAAGAACATTGAAGCCTGTAGCAACATTGTCACCAAGATCCTTACCCTCTATACCTGTCAGCTTAGCTGTATATGTACCGTCCTTGTCGATCGTTACATCTTCAAATGAACCGGGACGTGCAAAATACTCATCACCTACAGCCTCGCCGCTACCTTCTTCAGCGTTTGTGTCGCAAACATAAATCTTGCTCTGCTCAAGGTTGTTTCTGAACAGCCAGTTAGCTGTCTGGAAACCAAGACCTGCCTTTTCAGCACCTGCTGCTACTACTAATGTAGATGCTACTGCAGCTGCAACCGCACTTGCGGATAATACCTTTAATAACTTCATTTTAATTACCTCCAAATAAATTGTATATGTTTCATTCTTATGAGTGTTGTTAAACGTTTACAACATTCTCAATTAAATTAATTATAACCTCTGCACGTCAAAAAATCAATTTGCATTTTTCACACATTTACCACATAACTTTTAGTTATTTTGTACAATTAGGTTATTAAGTTATAACGCAGACCATTCTCGATTGTCACCCATTTGTGCGGTTTGGTTGACACGAGGAGCTGTCGGTGGTATTCTGTTAAAGTCGTTTGACAAAAAGGAAAGGAAACAAAAATTATGAACAGACAGAAAATCACAACAATCGTACTTTGTGCGCTCTTTGCGGCAATTACTGCGGTACTTTCGCAGATAGCAATACCGATGCCCTCCAGCGTACCGGTTACATTACAGACCTTTGCAATAGCCCTCTGCGGCTTTTACCTCTGCACAGCAAGAGCAACCGTTTCAACAGTCGTTTATGTTCTGCTCGGTGCGGTTGGCGTTCCCGTATTCAGTGGCTTCAAGGGCGGAATCGCTTCGATAGTCGGTCCTACGGGCGGATTTATAATCGGCTTTATCGCTATGGCGGCTATCAGCGGAATACCCTTCAGAAATATGCCCGACAAGCTGCGTGTACCGCTTAGAATAGCAATGGGCATCTTAGGCGTTGCCGCTTGCCATATCTGCGGATTTGTACAGTACGCTCTCGTTGCAGGCAAGGATCTGTTATCCAGCTTCCTGCTCGTATCCGCTCCCTATCTTATAAAGGATATAGTAAGCGTAGTTCTCGCATACTTTGCCGCCCTCGCAATTTCAAAGGCTCTGAAAAGAACAGGCTTTGCCCCCAGCGAACAGGCGTAATTGCAATAAATTTATAAACATTAAAGGCAGTGCCGGGTGGCGCTGTCTTTTTGTTTTTATAATAACAAGCACAAAATAAAAAACCAATTTACTGCTCCTTCATAAAAGGTGATATTGACATATAAATCTGAACAATTAAAACCATACACGTTTTAATACCTGCCGATAACGCAAGCCTCGCCAACCTCAAACATTTCCAAAGGCAGAATTTACAGTGGCTTTCAGTCACCGCCGTTTCGCTGCCCTGCGGTAACTCAGACATTTCCAAAGGCGGAATTTACAGTGGCTTTCAGCCACCGATGAACCCTCAGTATCACATTACTCCGCCGTTTTGCCACGCTCAGCCAACCTCAAACATTTCCAAAGGCGGAATTTGGTGCGGCTCACAGCCACCGATGAACCATCAGTATCACATTACTCCGCCGTTTTGCCACGCTCAGCCAACCTCAAACATTTCC
>SAMEA104315429__coassemble_1127_pt1 | contig 13871 bp, 7 predicted proteins | sample SAMEA104315429__metabat2_high_PE_024 | metagenome-assembled genome bin SAMEA104315429 (sample SAMEA104315429) | gut metagenome | biome: Monkey gut; feature: monkey-associated habitat; material: faeces | place: China | collected 2013 | reverse complement strand
CGTATCTTTGACGGGTGGAGAAGTCCGCCCTTTTCATCGGCTATTCTTGTACGGACGCTGACATAGATAAACGTTGCGCTGTCGTGCATCTTGCCCGTAACATCGGGATTGAGCGCATGGATGCCTTCTATTATAACTACCGTGTTGCCATCACAGCGTATTGCGTTGCCGTACTGTCTTGAATTATCGGCAAAATTGAATTTAGGCAGTCTTACCTCGCCACCTGCCGCCAGAGTGCGCAGATCTTTTTTCAGAAGCTCGCAATCGACCCTCGCAGGCGCTTCAAGATCTACCCTGCCGTTTTCATCGGGCGGTATAACTCCCGGCACGAAATAATCATCCATAGATATGACTATAGCCTTAATACCCTTTTTCACAAGCGCATCCGCTATGCGATATGCCGTTGTGGTTTTACCCGAACCGGACGGTCCCGACAAAAGCACCAACGGCTTTTGTTTGTGGCACTGCGCTATGCTGTCTGCCGCCGCCGCTATATTATCCGAATACTGCTTTTCGGAGGTTTTGATGAATGTATCAATATCTTCCGCACGGCGATTAAGCTCGCCGAGCGTAATTATCTTTATCTGCTTTTTGTCCTGCTCAGTATGTAACAAAAAAACACCTTCCGTTGTGATAATAAATTTAGTGATGGACAAAAATATCATACCACAACGGAAGTCTTATTTCAAGCGTTAATTATAAATCGTCTGCATCCTGCACGGGTTTTTCGTAAATATTGTCGCATACGCCGGTATAGCTTCCGTCGGGATCGAAATCCGAGCCTCTCATCGCCGTTACTCCGAGCGCCCTTCTCATTATCCTTGCGGTGTCGCTGTAGCCCGTGTTTTTCCTTTTCTGCAACGATTCATCACGTTTAAAATCCATTTTTATTCTCCTTTCGGCTGTCGGAAAATATCCGACAATAATATTATCTTCATCACGATAAAAAATAATTAAGCAATTTTTTCAATAAACGTTGTGAAAAATTTGTGAAAGGTCGCTCCAAGCCTTTATTTTGCTTGCAAAAAAGGTCGGTTTGTGTTATACTTAATCTGCATATCTGTATGCATATACAAAGAAATTACAGAGGTATCATAATGGGAACAGCTTCAAACGAAGAAATTATATACGGTAAAAATGCGGTCACGGAGGCTCTCAAAGCCGAAAAGCCGATAGACACCGTCTTTGTGCTTAAGGGTGCGCAGGGGATGAATCAGATCATCGCACTTGCCAAAAAGCAGGGCATAGTCGTAAAGGACGCAGGCGAGGATAAGCTGAAAGCCTTGTGCGGCGACAAGCACGGCGGCGTTGCGGCGGCATTATCGGCAGTTTCATACTGCACGGTCGAGGATATTCTGGCAAATGCCGAAAGCAAGGGCAAGCCGCCTTTTATAATTATATGTGACGAGATACAGGATCCGCATAATCTGGGTGCGATAATCCGTACAGCCGAGGCGGCAGGTGCAGACGGTGTTATCATTCCGAAAAGACGCAGTGCTACCGTCAATCCTACCGTTTTCAAAACATCGGCAGGTGCGGCGGCATGGATAAAGATAGCAAGGGTATCAAATCTTGTTGATACAATAAAAACGCTCAAAAAGCACGGAGTCTGGGTATACGGTGCGGAGGCGGACGGAACTCCCATAGACAAGGCAGATCTGTCGGGTGCTCTGGCACTCGTTATCGGAAGCGAAGGCTTCGGGCTTGGAAAACTCGTAAGGGAAAACTGTGACGTTGTGCTGTCGCTCCCAATGTTCGGCAAGGTGAATTCGCTCAACGCTTCGGTCTGCGCTGGCATACTGATGTACGAGGCGGTCAAATACAGATAAAGGCACGACCGGAAAATAAGAAATGAAAGGACGCTCATGATATGGCTGATTATTCAATAGACGATATTCTGGCAGAGCTTGACGCAAAGAAAAGCGGCAGCTCGGACAATACCGGCAGATCATACGGAGATGATACGCCCCCACGTCATCACGATATAAGCGCAACCGCAATAATAGAAGGACTTGACGGAAGCGACGACGGCGTATATCTGCGTGAAAAGGACGGCGACACGGAAAATGTTGACGCAGAATATATAAACGAGGCTCAGGACGGCTCTAAGGAAGTAACATCTTATGAGAGCAGGAAAGATAACGTCAGTACGGATAACTCCGATATAGACAAAATAACCGGCGAACAGAGCGATGTCGATAAAGTGCTTGGCGAAACCGATAATTTTATGATAGCGGACGCAAGCAGTGAGATAGATATTGACGAGCATAAAGCAAAGGCTTTGGCGGAAAACGAAAAAACCGTGCAGGCAAAGCCGGCTGAAAACGAAAAAGCTACCGAGCCTGTTCACGAGATCCGCAAGGAGATTGTCAGCGACGAGGAAAAACGCAGAATGATGCTTGAAAAGGAGCGTGAGAACTCCGACCCCGACGATATGCTGGCACTTGTGAATCCTCTCGAGGTCAAGGAAAAAGTAAACGAGCAGGTCAAGGAAAAGGAGCTTGTTTCCGTTGCGGAGCTGAGCGGTATGTACGCAGGCAACACGCAGGGCATCGCAGGCGACGATCTGAAAGCCATAGCACCGCAGAAGACCTCTCTTGCCGAAAAAATAAGCGATACCGCAGACGTTTCGGAAAAAGCGGTTTCGGATACGAAAAGCGACGACGCTCCCGTAAAGGAATATCACGGAAAGAAATCGACCGATAATCTTATAGAGAAGCTGAACAGAAATCTTGCGCAGCAACGCAAGGAAAATGTCAAGGCATACCGCACGATAACGCTCAACACAATAAACGGCGACAGGACCACGCTTCCGCATCCGCTGAACATAGACTATCAGAAGCAGATAATCGAGGCGACAGGCACTATTCCGACAGAAAATCCCGCTGTGGAGGAGGAAAAGCAGGCCGAGCTTGCGGCTGCAAAGAAGCACAAGCTGAAGGACTTTGTGCTTGAGGACGAGGTACCCGAAGCCGAAGAACAGACAGAGCCTGAGGAAGAATTTGAGGACTATGACAGCACAGGTCAGATATGGGCTGATCTATGTGCAAGCCACAAGGGGCTTAAGGTAAGGCTCGGTATGCTTACGGTAATAACAATGATAAGCGTTATTATCGCCGCAATGAACGATTTCAGCCTGTTCGCAAAGCTGGGACTCGGCTCTGCGTTCAATTTCATAAACGGCACGACCGGCGATGTAAACTCGCTGATATACATTTATCTTGTGCTTGGCGTACTCGGCTTTGCAATATGCTCTACAGCAATAAGCAACGGCGCTGTAAAACTGGTGACCGGAAAAGCCGACTGCGACTCGGTATGTGCTTTTACAGCGGTACTGTCGCTGATCGGCGGAGTTATCTCGCTTGTTGACGTACAGACATTCAAGCTCGGGCACTCGTTCATATATCTTTCAACCGCACTGGTCGGTCTTATGTTCAATACAATCGGGAAGATATATATGATCTCCCGTGCAAAGCGTAATTTCAAATTCATATCGGGCGACAGCCAGAAATATTATGCGCAGGTAATCGACGGCGAGGAACGTGCCTCCGCACTCACAAGAGCGGCAGGCGAAAAAATTCCTGTGATTGCGGCAATGCGTAAAACCGAATTTCTGACAGACTTTCTGAAATCGAGTTACTGCGACGACGAGGCGGACAGAATGTCGATAAAGCTGATAATAGCCTCGCTTGTTGCAGGACTTGTGGCAGGAATACTGGCGTTCGTAAATCCGTTTGGCAGTGAATTTGCCACATCGGGAGCCGAGAATCCGCTCTACTGGGCAATCTCTGCGGCTATTGCCACCATATTGACAGTAACGCCGTTCTCACTTTTGTTCGTTGTGAACAGACCTCTTTCCCGTGCCTCAAAAAAGCTCAGCGAATGCAATGCGGCACTGCTGGGATATGATGCGGCAATTGAATTTTCCGATGTAAACACGGTCATGACAGACGCAAAGACGCTGTTCCCCGCAGGAAGCGTACAGATCAAAAAACTGAAGCGCTGGCAGAAGAAGAATTCAATCATCAAGACCAGCGTTGACGAGGCTATACTTATGGCGGCAAGCCTTGCGATACACACAGACGGTATACTGTCATACCCGTTCTATGATATGACGCTGGGCAACAAGGAACTTCTCAAGAAGGTCGATAACTGCATTTACGAGGATAACTGCGGTGTTACGGGCTGGATAGGAACAAAGCGTGTTATGCTCGGCGGCAGGGCACTTATGGAAATGCACAACATAGATCTGCCGAACAAGAAGAATGAACGCAAATACTGTCCGGAAGGTCTTGAGCCTGTATATCTTGCGGTAAGCGGTGATATAGTCGCAATGTTCGTTGTGGGCATGACGGCAAATCCCGAAATACAGTCAACGCTGAAGACACTTCAGTCAAGAGGCATAACGGTGCTTGTTCATACTACCGATTCTCTTGTAACGGCAGAAAGCCTTGCGGATATATTCGAGCTGGACCCGTCACTCGTAAAGCTGCTTCCTCACGAGGCTCACGAGGAATACAGCGAAAGCACTAAGTACACCTCAAGAGGAAACGGCGGACTTTCCTGCTCGGGTACATTCACCTCGTTTGCAAGAGCAATTATGGCGGCAAAGAATCTTGTCCGTGATTTCTCGCTGTCAAAGGCGATTATGCTCGGTTCGTCCGCACTCGGACTTCTTCTGGTGCTTGTAATGGTACTGCTAAGAGAAATGACCCTGCTTACGCCCAGTGTTATCACACTTTATAATACTGTTGCAGTGCTCGCAATGATGGCTGTACAGAATGTACGGAAATATTGAGATCGGATTTGAATTAAAAGCTGTGACGAAATGTATGTTTCGCCGCAGCTTTCAGTCTGTCGATAAACCTTTGTATTTTCTGAAAATGGGGTCGCAGGGGCGTAGCCCCCGTACAGGTCGTCAGCCATTTGTGCCACTGCATCGTGCAGTGGCTTTGTGTGGCTGACTGCAAGCATCCTTGCTTGGACTAGGGGCGGTAGCCCCAGTAAAATCCCCCTTTCCCGGGGAAAGGTGGCAGGGGGATAGGGATAGTAAGTTAGAAGTTTGTTTCAAAAACAGACTTTTTCTACAAGCTGAAAGCTGTGACGAAATGTATGTTTCGCCGCAGCTTTTTTTGTTATCGTATAACACAATCTGATGCCGATATACCTCTTTACCCGACAACCGAACACGCTTTAGTCACATTTTACAAAAATTTTTCTTCATTTTCGGTACATAAAAACAAAAAAATTTTAAAAAACACTGGAAAAGTAGAATCAAATCTGTTATAATACTTATTGTATGGCTGAGAAGTCTGTAATTCTGCAGGTTTCCGCAGAAAAGGAAAATTCAGACAAACGGCCGGAATAATAATTTAGGAGGAACCCCCCAATGGCACATAAGTATTGCTACCTCTTCTCAGAGGGTAATGCTACAATGAGAGAGCTTCTCGGCGGTAAGGGCGCAAACCTTGCAGAAATGACCAACATCGGTCTTCCCGTACCCCAGGGCTTCACAATTTCAACAGAGGCTTGTACAAAGTACTACGATGACGGCCGTAAGATCAACGATGAGATCATGGCTGAAATCAACGAATACATCGTAAAGATGGAAGGTATCACAGGCAAGAAGTTCGGTGATAAGGAAAATCCCCTGCTCGTATCTGTACGTTCAGGTGCAAGAGCTTCTATGCCCGGTATGATGGATACTATCCTTAACCTCGGTCTTAACGAGGACGTTGTTGCAGTAATGGCTGAAAAGTCAAACAACGAAAGATGGGCTTGGGACTGCTACAGAAGATTTATCCAGATGTACTCCGACGTAGTTATGGAAGTCGGCAAGAAGTACTTCGAAGAGCTTATCGACAAGATGAAGGCTGAAAAGGGCGTTACACAGGACGTTGAGCTTGATGCTAACGACTTAAAGGAGCTTGCAGGTCAGTTCAAGGCTGAATACAAGGCTAAGATCGGTGAAGATTTCCCCTCTGATCCTAAGGAACAGCTGATGGGCGCTATCAAGGCAGTATTCCGTTCATGGGACAACCCCAGAGCTAACGTATACAGACGTGACAACGATATTCCTTACTCATGGGGTACAGCCGTAAACGTACAGTCTATGGCATTCGGTAACATGGGTGACGACTGCGGTACAGGTGTTGCATTCACTCGTGACCCTGCTACAGGCGCTAAGGGTCTGTTCGGTGAGTTCTTAACAAACGCACAGGGCGAAGACGTTGTTGCAGGTGTTCGTACACCTATGCACATTCAGGAAATGGAACAGAAGTTCCCTGAGGCTTTCAAGGAGTTCACAGAAGTTTGCAAGACTCTTGAAGACCACTACAGAGATATGCAGGATATGGAGTTCACAGTTGAACACGGTAAGCTCTATATGCTCCAGACAAGAAACGGTAAGAGAACAGCTCAGGCTGCTCTGAAGATCGCTTGTGACCTCGTTGACGAAGGCATGAGAACAGAAGAAGAAGCTGTTGCTATGATCGATCCCCGTAACCTTGATACACTTCTTCACCCCCAGTTCGACGCAAAGGCACTCAAGGCCGCTACACCTATCGGTAAGGGTCTCGGCGCTTCTCCCGGAGCTGCTTGCGGTAAGATCGTATTCACAGCTGAAGACGCTGTAGAGTGGGCTGATAAGGGCGAAAAGGTAGTTCTGGTTCGTCTTGAAACATCACCTGAGGATATTACAGGTATGAAGGCTGCTCAGGGTATCCTGACAGTTCGTGGCGGTATGACATCACACGCAGCCGTTGTTGCTCGTGGTATGGGTGAGTGCTGCGTTTCCGGTTGCTCTGCAATCAACATGGATGAAGCTAACAAGAAGTTTGAGCTTGGCGGCAAGACATTCGTTGAAGGCGACGTAATCTCTATCGACGGTACAACAGGTAACATCTATGACGGTGCTATCGCTACTGTTGACGCTCAGATCGCAGGCGAATTCGGCAGAATCATGGCTTGGGCTGACAAGTACAGAGTTCTTAAGGTAAGAACAAACGCTGATACTCCCGCTGACGCTAAGAAGGCAAGAGAGCTCGGCGCTGAAGGTATCGGTCTTTGCCGTACTGAGCATATGTTCTTCGAAGCTGACAGAATCGCCGCTTTCCGTGAGATGATCTGCTCAGATACAGTTGAAGAAAGAGAAGCTGCACTCGCTAAGATCGAGCCTATGCAGCAGGCTGACTTCGAGGCTCTTTACGAAGCACTTGAAGGTTGCCCCGTAACAATCAGATTCCTTGATCCTCCTCTGCACGAATTCGTTCCTACAGAAGAAGCTGACATCGAGGCTCTCGCTAAGGCTCAGGGCAAGTCTGTTGAAACAATCAAGAACATCATCGCATCTCTCCACGAGTTCAACCCCATGATGGGTCACAGAGGATGCCGTCTTGCAGTAACATATCCTGAAATTGCTAAGATGCAGACTAAGGCTGTTATCAAGGCTGCATTAAACGTTAAGAAGAATCCCCCCGACTGGACAATCGTTCCTGAGATCATGATTCCTCTGGTTGGCGATGTTAAGGAGCTCAAGTACGTTAAGAACTTCGTTGTTGAAACAGCTGACGCTGTTATCAAGGAAGCCGGCGCTGACCTCAAGTATGAAGTTGGTACAATGATCGAGATCCCCAGAGCAGCTCTTACAGCTGACGAAATCGCTAAGGAAGCTGAGTTCTTCTGCTTCGGTACAAACGACCTTACACAGATGACATACGGCTTCTCTCGTGATGACGCAGGCAAGTTCCTTAACGCTTACTATGACGCTAAGATCTTCGAGAACGATCCCTTCGCTAAGCTCGACCAGACAGGCGTTGGCAAGCTTATGGAAATGGCTATCAAGCTCGGTAAGGCTACACGTCCCGATATGCACATCGGTATCTGCGGCGAACACGGCGGTGATCCCTCATCTGTTGAGTTCTGCCACAAGATCGGTCTGACATACGTTTCATGCTCACCCTTCCGTGTACCGATCGCAAGACTTGCAGCAGCTCAGGCAGCTATCGCTGACAAGAAGTAATTAAGGATTCCCCTTAAATTAACTTATAAATAATGTAACGGTCACGTTCCCGAAAGAGAATGTGACCGTTATTTTTATCGTTTGTTGAAAAAATAGCCGATAGGCTGTGAAAAAAGTTCACGGTCTATCGGCTTTTATTCTGTCGCTTATCACTTGCCAAACTCATCATCTACTGCAGAAAGCGCTGAGGCGATTACCTTATCCATATCGTAGTACTTATACTGTCCGAGCCTGCCGCCGAAAATAACATCGGGGCGGGTAGCGGCGAGGGCCTTGTACTTTTCGTAAAGAGCATTGTTTGCTTTGTCGTTTATCGGATAGTAAGGCTCAATGCCCGGCTGCCATTCGGCTGAATATTCACGGCTGATAACCGTCTTTTCCTGCTTGCCGAATTCAAAATGCTTATGCTCGATAATTCTTGTGTAAGGCACTTCCTTGTCGGTGAAATTAACTACCGCATTGCCCTGATAGTTATCGGTATCGAGTATCTCGTTTTCAAACCGTACCGAGCGGTAACCGAGTGCGCCGTATCTGTAACCGAAAAATTCGTCTATCTGCCCTGTGAAAACGGTCTTTTCGGCTATGTCGGGATTTTCCTTGATAAATTCGAAATAGTCGGTATCTGTCTTAACGTCAGAGCCTGCGAGCATCTTTTCGATTATCTGAGTATATCCGCCTTTCGCTATGCCCTGATAGCAGTCGTTGAAATAGTTGTTGTCATAGGTGAATCTGAGCGGCAGACGCTTTATTATAAACGCAGGAAGCTCGGTGCAGGGTCTGCCCCACTGCTTTTGCGTGTAGCCCTTTATCAGCTTTTCGTAAACATCCGTTCCGACCAGCTTCAGCGCCTGTTCCTCGAGGTTCTGCGGCTCGCCTATGTTGAGATTGGCTATCTGACCGGCAATTATCGCCTTTGCTTCGGCGGGCGTCTTTATTCCCCACATTTTGCTGAAGGTGTTCATATTGAACGGCAGATTGTAAAGCTCGTCCTTGTAGGACGCTATCGGGGAATTGATGAAGTTGTTGAAATCGGCAAAGCGGTTCACATATTCCCATATCGCTTTGTCTGACGTGTGGAATATATGTGCGCCGTATTTGTGAACGTTTATCCCCTCGATATTCTCGGTGTAAATGTTGCCTGCAATGTGATTGCGCTTGTCGATAACAAGGCACTTCTTGCCACGCTGTGTTGCTTCATAGGCAAAAACCGAGCCGAAAAGCCCTGCTCCGACTATCAGGTAATCAAACTTTGACATAGCTCCTCCTTTTTGTAGCGTAAAACCGGAATTACTTTATCCTGTCCATAATCATCCCTACCACCTGCTCTGCCGTGGTGTTAAGGCAATCTATTGTTATATCTGCGTAGCGGTTGTAGTACACCTCACGCTCGGCAATTATTTCCGCTACCGTTTCACCCGGACGGCAGGCTATACCTCTCGTCTTTATATTCGTAAGACGGCGGATAAGCTCCTGCTCGTCAACTCTGAGATATACGCAGATGCCGTTTTCTTTGAGATGTGCCATACCTGCGGTCGAAAATACCGCAGAGCCGCCTGTTGCGATTATCGCTTTTTTATCGTTTATTGACAGCAGTGCCTGTTCTTCCGCCTGCTTGAAGCCATCAAGTCCACGCTCGTCGATTATGTTCTGGAGCTTTGTTCCCTGTTGTTTTTGAATAACAAGGTCAGCATCCACAAAATCATATCCCATAGACTTTGCAAGCAGTACGCCGACAGTGCTTTTGCCTGCGCCGGGCATTCCGATAAGAATTATGTTTTTCATTTTTGTGTCCTTCTCTTTTGTTCTTTATATCAGCCGTTATCGGCTGTCATTACTTTCTCATAGTAGTACCAGTTATCGCCGAGCGATGAAGTTTCGTTGTCGGAAATATCCTTTGCAGAATAGATAAGCTGTTTTGTGTTGCCGGTGTTGAAGCTGAAATGTACTGCATTATCCTGTTTTTCTACGCCGTAACAGTAAGTATGGCACAACACATCAAGCTCCTCCGTCAGCTTATCATAAAGCGGCTCGCCGTTTTCATCAGCCTTTATGACCGACTTTTCAAAAAGTCCGCCGTGAGCGGCTGTAATCTTGTAGTCGGCAATATCGTTGCCTGCGCTTACAACACTGTCAAGTATCGCCGAATATTTCGACTTTACCTGAAGTATCTCACGCTTTTCGCACTCGGTGATACCTGCTCTCAGACAAATATCCCTCAAAAAGAACGAGCCTATCAGCAGTGCAAACACACCGACAATTACAACGGCTGTTATAATTTTACGCTTTACACTTTTTCTTTCAGCCATTATTCTCACCTTCTTCGGTCACATTCTCTTTATCGCTGTCTTTATCAACCGACTGCATTGCCGCAAGTGTATCCGCAAGCAGTGCAAGCGGTCCGCCGTGTTTATCCGTGCCGTTTACACGGAAATTAGGCTTATCGGTGGCAATGTTCAGCATCATATCCTTGCCGAATTTTCCGCCGACCGCCGAAACACGTTCCATCGTTTTCTTATCGGTCTTTTCGGGATAGAATATCATAACGTCGCCGCTCTGGATTATTTCGGTCAGGTGCATCTTCTGAGCAATCCTTCTCAGCTTTGCAACCTCGATAAGTCCCTCGACCGCTCTCGGCACATCGCCGTAACGGTCAATAAGCTCATCGGTCACATCATAAGCGTCCTCGTCATTTTCTATCATTGCTATCTTTCTGTAGCAGTCAACACGCTGTGCCTGATTAGAGATGTACTTTTCGGGGATAAACGCATCAATTCTTATATCAATAAGGCACTCCGGAGTAATTTCGGGGGCTTTGCCCTGCTGTTCTAAAATCGCCTCGTTAAGCAGTTTTATATACATATCATAGCCGACAGACGCAAGATGTCCCGACTGGCTCTGACCGAGAACCGAGCCTGCACCTCTTATTTCGAGGTCTTTCATAGCTATCCTGAATCCCGAACCGAAGCGTGTAAACTCTCTTATTGCGTCAAGTCGCTTGGTGGCAATCTCGCTTAGCACCTTGCCCCGTCTGAATGTGAAATATGCGTATGCACGGCGGTTTGTACGTCCTACACGGCCTCTGAGCTGGTGAAGCTGGGCAAGTCCCATACAATCAGCATTCTCAATGATAAGCGTGTTGCAGTTGGGTACATCTACACCGGTTTCGATAAGCGTTGTGCAGACAAGCACATCTATTTCACCCTCGATAAGCCTTCTCCATACATCGAGAAGTTCTTCCTCGCTCATTCTTCCGTGTGCGATTCCTATATTCGCTTCGGGTACCATAGAATGAATATCTGCGGCACAGGAATATATGCTTTCAATACGGTTGTGGACATAGTAAACCTGTCCATTGCGGCGAAGCTCCTTATTTATCGCCTGCGCTATAACTCCTCTGTCATGCTCGACAACATAGGTTGTTATAGGGTGACGGTCGCCGGGCGGAGTTTCAATGACGCTCATATCCCTTATTCCCGACATCGCCATATTTAGCGTTCTGGGAATGGGGGTCGCAGATAACGTCAGAACATCTACGTTTGTGAACGCTTCTTTCAGCTTTTCCTTATCGTTTACGCCGAAACGCTGTTCTTCGTCTATAATAACAAGTCCTAAATCCTTGAACTTAACATCGTCCTGCACAAGCCTGTGTGTGCCTACTACAAGGTCAAGCTCGCCTTCTTCCAGCTTCTTCAGAATTATCTTCTGTTCCTTTGCTGTGCGGAAACGTGACAACAGCTCAACTCTTATATCAAAGCCCTCCATACGTTTTAAAACCGTCTGGTAGTGCTGCCACGCAAGAACGGTAGTCGGCACAAGTATAGCACACTGCTTACCGTCACTTATACACTTGAATGCGGCACGGAGTGCGACCTCCGTCTTTCCGAAGCCCACATCTCCGCAGAGAAGACGCTCCATAGGGGCGGTACGCATCATATCGTGCTTTATTTCCTCTATACAGCGGAGCTGATCGTCCGTTTCAACATAGCTGAAATGATCCTCGAATATATGCTGCTGCTCGGTATCGGGGGAGAATGCAAAGCCCTTCGCTTTCATACGGCGAGAATACAGCTCGATAAGCTCCTTCGCCATCTCCTGCGTTGCCGCTTTTGCCTTTGTCTTTGCCTTTTTCCAGGTATCTGTGCCAAGCTTGTTAAGCCTTACCGTATCCGCATCTCCGCTTCCGATATAACGTGAAATGAGGTCAAGCTGGGTAACGGGAACATAAAGCACATCCGTACCTGCGTATTTTATCTTGATATAATCCTTCGAAACCTTGTATGCTGTGAGCTTCTGAACGCCCTCGAATACACCTATGCCGTATGAGCCGTGTACCACAAGATCTCCCTGAGAAATATCGCTGAGCGAACGTATCTGTGCGCCCTTTTTGAATTTCTTCTTAGGTGCGGAGGTTTTTGCCGATGAAGCGCTTGTACGGGTGAGTACGGCTATTTTTTCTTCCGGATATTCAAAGCCTGCCGATAATATTCCCTCGACTACCGTAATTCTGCCGAGATAGAATTTCTTCGGGTTTTTGGCATAATCAGCCTTGTAGCCTTTATCGTGCAGATCCTCCGCAAGTATCTTTGCCGCTTTGTCCGTACCGCCGAAAATCACGCAGGAATAGCCGTTCCTGCTGTAATTGTCAAGCTCCTCGAAAAGCATTTTATACTCTCCGCTCCATACGGAAAGCTGTATCGAATCCACCTTCAGAATATCGCTGAGGTCGATTCCTCCGCCTCTTATGAACGTATCCATATAAAGCCGCACTTTATTCTTTACCGTGTCCTGATATTCCGCTTTGCTCATCAGGTACCTGTCGAGTCCCTTGCACAGAACTCCGTCCTCGGTAAGCAGCTTCAGATCCTCAAGGTGAGCCGAGATAGCTCCCTTTGCCGCCTCTGCCGCAGTAAAGGATTCGCTGACTATAAGAGTGGACGCATAATCAAAAATACTGCCCGGCTCTTTATAGCAAAGCGGAAAATAACGGTTAAGACAGCATACGGAAATACCGTCACGCAGTCTTGCTATATCACGTCTTATACGCTTTGCCGCTTCATCGTTCTTCTTTTTGTTCTTTTCGGTCTTTTCAAGAAGCGCCTGCAGCGTCCCCGAAAGAACACCCTCCTCGAAAATCGTTTCTCCGCAGGGTGTTATGCTGACGCTCTTTACCGTATCTATTCTTCTTTGCGTGTCAATGTCGAATGATGCCACCGTGTCGATCTCATCGCCCCACAGCTCTATCCTGACGGGATAATCACTGCTGACGGGGTAAATATCGGCAAGCGAGCCTCTGAACGAGAACTGTCCCTTACCCTCTATCATATCACAGCGTGTATAGCCTGCGCTGACAAGCATCGTTGCAAGCTCGTCAAGCTTTATCTCATCGCCTGCTTTAAGCGTAACAGTGTGCTTTTTCAGTACGTCTTTCGGAACGGTAAGCTGTACCGCCGCTTCAGACGAGGATATTATCAGCCTTGCCTTGCCCGAAAGCGCCGCAGACAGCGTTTCGATACGCTTATACTCGTACTCCTGCGACTGTGCCTCAGTATCGGCAAGGGTCAGATCCGATGCAGGAAACTGATATGCGGCAGTATCACCGCACATTGTGTTTATATCCTCTGTGAGCTTTGCCGCAGACGCCTCGCTCTCGGTTATGACAAGTATCGGAGAGGGAAGCTTTTCATAGCATAAGGATGCTAAAAAGTGTGCCTTGTGTATATGCGAAAGCCCCGTGACCAGTAAGGGCACGGGTTCATCGCTTAAAATATGTGCGACTGACTTTTTGTACTCGGTCAGCGTGTCAGCCATATTTTTAAGAAGTTCCATATTGTCTGTCTTTCTGTAGCTTTAG
>SAMEA104315429__coassemble_1074_pt1 | contig 14398 bp, 15 predicted proteins | sample SAMEA104315429__metabat2_high_PE_024 | metagenome-assembled genome bin SAMEA104315429 (sample SAMEA104315429) | gut metagenome | biome: Monkey gut; feature: monkey-associated habitat; material: faeces | place: China | collected 2013 | reverse complement strand
ATTCCGAATGTCGAAGAAAAATCCTTGTCCCCACACGCGTGGGGATGATCCTGCACTGTTTAACTACCATTGTTTTCACCTCCGCTTGTCCCCACACGCGTGGGGATGATCCTGCTCCGATGATGCCGTTCGCGAGCGGTGTATCCTTGTCCCCACACGCGTGGGGATGATTAAGATATATAGCTTGAAGCCCTCTAACGCAGCTCCTTGTCCCCACACGCGTGGAGATGATCCTGTTCACCTGAAGACAAGTTCGATTTTAATCTTCTTGTCCCCACACGCGTGGGGATGATCCGCGGAGATGTCTGGGCAACGGCGGAAGAAGAGACTTGTCCCCACACGCGTGGGGATGATCTCGTGTTCACGGACAAGACGATAAGCAAGCACTACTTGTCCCCACACGCGTGGGGATGATCTGCGTGAGGACAGCATAGGACTTCACGCAGAAGACTTGTCCCCACACGCGTGGGGATGATCCCGTTGATGAAATGATAGGTAAATTGACCAATCACTTGTCCCCACACGCGTGGGGATGATCCTATGCGGGTGAAACTCTCCTGTATCTGTGTTGCCTTGTCCCCACACGCGTGGGGATGATCCTAACGCTGTCTGATAAAACATCAGAGTAATAACTCTTGACATCATCTAGAAAATCTGCTATACTAATTTTAGAACCAGTAGAGGCACTATCGGTTTCAATACCAAGTCCTCGGCGTTTAGTCGCAGCTGGTTCTATTTCTTTTGCATTAAGCGCCTTGTCCCCACACGCGTGGGGATGATTTTTCTTACAAACTCTGACAAGCGTGCGGATGATTCCTGCGGTGCGCCCGATACCGTTTTGGTGCCGACCTTGTCCCCACACGCGTGGGATGATTCTTACCTCTTTGTTTTGTGTTTGTAAGCACACTATTAAGCATACCGTCATCTATCGCTACGGAAAACGCTACCGACTTGATTGATTTTCCGGCAAGTACCTTTGCCACCAATTCGTAGCGTTCTTCGGCACTCCATTCTTTGTGTCTATTTTTTTGTTTTAACACCTCCGAACTGCAAGCATATTCGAGCCGAACCCATTTCCTTATCATCTGGCGGAAATTTGTCTCATTTGCTCTTTCCGGTGTTTTCATCCATTCTCCTTTTCTGTATTTTTCAACAGCTTTTCTTTTGTACGCATAATCGTATTTCACAAAATTACCCTCCTTACCGGATGTCCGGTAAGGAGGGTAAATATCGCTATAACAACGGGGTTAACGTATTTTTTGAGTATATTACTTTATATCTGCGTGGTGTGCCTGAATTGACTTTACGCCGAAGTGCTTGTTCGCTTTAAGTGACTTTATACCCTCGATGCTTGCCTTAGCTGCCGCCATTGTTGTGATATAAGGCACTTTATGTCTGATTGCTGACTTGCGGATGTAGCTGTCATCGTTTGCACTCGTCTTTCCTGCGGGTGTGTTGATGATAAGCTGGATATCGCCGTTTGCTATTGCATCGGTGATGTTGGGTCTGCCCTCGTACATTTTGTTGATACGTTCAGCGGTGATGCCTGCATCCTTTATCATATCATAACTCTTGCCTGTTGCAAGGATACGGAAACCAAGCTCGCTGAATGATTTTGCGATTTCAAGCAGTTCGGGCTTATCTCTGTCGCATACGCTGAGGAGAACAGTTCCCCCAAGAGGAAGCTTTACCTGTGTTGCCTCCTGAGCCTTGTAGTACGCTTCTCCAAATGTGGGAGCGATTCCGAGAACCTCGCCTGTTGAACGCATTTCGGGACCGAGAACGGGGTCAACCTCCTGGAACATATTGAAGGGGAATACCGCTTCCTTAACACCGTAGTGATTGATTACCTTGTCGTGAAGTTCGGGTACAGGGGAGGGCTTGCCTGTCAGCGATGATGTGATTATCTGTGTAGCAAGCTGTACCATGTTGATGTCGCAAACCTTTGATACCAGCGGTACTGTACGGGACGCTCTGGGGTTAGCTTCAAGAACATAGACAGTATCGTCTTCAATAGCGTACTGCATATTCATAAGACCGCATACATTCATTTCAACGGCAATCTTCTTTGTGTAATCCTTGATTGTTGCTACCTGCTTTTCCGTAAGGTTCATAGAGGGCAGGATACAAGCGGAGTCACCGGAGTGAACACCTGCAAGCTCGATATGCTCCATAACAGCGGGAACAAAGCAGTTCTTGCCGTCCGAGATAGCGTCAGCCTCGCACTCTGTTGCGTGGTGGAGGAAACGGTCTATCAGTATAGGTCTGTCGGGGGTAACGCCTACTGCCGCAGACATATAGACCTTCATCATTTCGTCATCGTGAACAATCTCCATACCTCTGCCGCCGAGAACGTATGAAGGACGCACCATTACGGGATAACCGATGCGGTTAGCGATTTCAAGTGCTTCGTCAACGTTTACAGCCATTCCGGATTCGGGCATCGGGATTTTGAGCTTGTCCATCATAGCACGGAAGTGATCTCTGTCTTCCGCAAGGTCGATAGTTTCGGGAGTTGTGCCGAGAATGTTTACACCGTATTTCTTAAGGTCGCTTGCAAGGTTGAGCGGTGTCTGACCGCCGAACTGAGCGATAACGCCGAGCGGCTTTTCCTTATCGTGAATCGAAAGAACGTCTTCAAGGGTGAGCGGCTCAAAGTAGAGCTTATCCGATGTATCGTAGTCGGTGGAAACTGTTTCGGGGTTGCAGTTTATGATGATAGATTCAAAGCCGAGCTTTTTGAGTGCAAGTGCCGCATGAACGCAGCAGTAGTCAAATTCGATACCCTGACCTATTCTGTTGGGACCGCCGCCGAGAATCATTATCTTGGGCTTGTCGCTGACAGGGCTTTTATCCTCGTCAAGATGGTAAGTAGAGTAGTAGTAAGCCGCATTATCCGTACCGCTTACATGAACGCCTTCCCACGCTTCCTTTATGCCGAAGCCGATACGGGCATTTCTGATCTCTTCCTCTGTAACCTCAAGAAGTGAGCTTAAATAACGGTCGGAGAAGCCGTCCAGCTTTGCCTGCTTTAGTACAGCCTTTTCGGGAACAGAACCCTTGATCTTGAGCAGTGCTTCTTCTTCGTCAACAAGCTCCTTCATCTGCTGTAAGAACCAGTCCTTAATCTTTGTAAGGGCATGGATTTCTTCAATAGTAGCGCCCTTGCGAAGTGCTTCATATATAACAAACTGTCTTTCGCTTGTGGGGTATCTGAGCTGTGCTAAAAGCTCTTCCTTAGTCATATCGTGGAAGTTCTTTGCAAAGCCAAGACCGTATCTGTCCTTTTCAAGTGAACGTATAGCCTTCTGGAAGGCCTCTTTATAGGTCTTGCCTATGCTCATTACTTCACCGACAGCTCTCATCTGTGTTCCGAGCTTATCCTCTGCGCCCTTGAACTTTTCAAATGCCCAACGTGCGAACTTGATTACAATATAATCTCCGTTAGGGTAATACTTGTCGAGCGTGCCGTACTTACCGCAGGGAATATCCCCCAGCGTCAGACCGCAGGCAAGGAGGGCGGAAACAAAGGCAATAGGGAAGCCTGTAGCCTTTGACGCAAGAGCGGAAGAACGTGATGTTCTGGGGTTTATTTCGATTACAACAATACGTCCTGTTTCGGGATTACGGGCAAACTGACAGTTGCAGCCGCCGATAACCTCGATGGATTCGATAATGCGGTAAGACATTTCCTGAAGCTCTTTCTGAACATCTTCGGGAATAGTCAGCATAGGAGCGGAACAGAACGAGTCGCCCGTATGCACGCCGATGGGGTCGATGTTTTCGATAAAGCAAACGGTAATCTTATTGTTGTCAGCATCACGGACAACTTCAAGCTCAAGCTCTTCCCAACCGAAGATACATTCCTCGACAAGAACCTGACCTACAAGAGATGCCTGCAAGCCTCTTTCACATACGACCTTAAGTTCGTCAACATTATAAACCATTCCGCCGCCGGCACCGCCCATTGTATAGGCAGGACGAAGAACAACAGGGTACTTGAGTTCCTCGGCTATCTTGACAGCTTCATCAATCGTGTAAGCAACTTCACTTCTCGGCATACCGATACCGAGATCCTTCATTGCGTTCTTGAACTCGATACGGTCTTCACCACGTTCGATAGCGTCGACCTGAACACCGATTACCTGTACGTTGAACTTTTTCAGTACACCTGCCTTGTCAAGCTCAGAGCAGAGATTAAGTCCTGACTGACCGCCGAGGTTGGGGAGAAGCGCATCGGGACGTTCCTGCTCAATAATCTGAGTAAGTCTGTCGAGGTTGAGCGGTTCAATGTAGGTAATGTCTGCTACATCGGGGTCGGTCATAATAGTTGCGGGGTTTGAGTTTACAAGAACTATCTCGTAACCGAGCTTCTTGAGTGCTTTACAAGCCTGTGTGCCTGAATAGTCAAACTCACAAGCCTGACCTATGATGATAGGGCCGGAGCCTATTATCATAATTTTGTTAATGTCCTGTCTTTTTGGCATATTTCTCTTCCTTACCGCACTTTTGCAGTGCGAAAATTTTATTTGCCGTATTGTTGGCATATTTTATTAGGATAATAATATCACAAAATCCGACAGAATGCAATAGAAAACTTCCGGATAGGGCAGATTTGTCATAAAAGTAACATTTTCAGGCGGATGTTCGGTTTTGGGTACGAAAAAGCCGACCTGCCGGAAAAGGTCGGCTGATAATATTAAATCAAATTTTTTCAAATATAAGGATTTTCTGAGTTACTTTTTTGATTAAAGGGAGGTTTCTGAACGGTTTTAATATCGGCATGATTTCTGTCATACCACGGATGATATTATCGTTTTTGATACATCTGAAACCGTCTGCCGCTTTACCTAAATCATCAAAGGTATCAGCACCAAACACGAATTTTGCACCGGTGTCCTGAATTGATTTTTCGGTATGTTCCTTGTTTACCCACTTTTTAGCAAGGCACTCCATAAGCACTGTCGCATTATCGAATTTATCTCTGATAATCGACAGCATCTGAGCGTTTTCATCAGAGGTAAGGTACATTGAAAGACCTTCGATTATAAAAAGCATTTTCCCTCTTTTTGTTACCTTGTCAGCCCAAGCGGGATCGGTTGCGGAAATGCCTATTGTAGACACCCTGCCTGATTCGTGATATATTGCATCACGCACCTCGATAGTTTCGGGCAGATCGACATTGTACCACGTTATTCTGCCGTTATCCATACGGTAAAATCTTGTATCAAGTCCGCAGGCTATGTTTACAACTGTGCAATCGGGATTTTTGTTTATAAAGTCTTTGACCAATTCGTCAAATACGATGGTTCGTGCGATTACTCCGTTGCTCATCGTAGAGTCCTTTTCCGCTTTTGAAAAGTCATAGTCTATCTTATCGACAAGTTCTATAGCCTTAGCATCGTAAAATTTAGCATTCTTTTTCCTTGAATACTTTGCTCTTGCATAGAAGCTCTGAAGCATCGTTTCAGCAGAGCCTGTAAGCAGTGGATTAATTCTATTGTTTTCCATATTATCACCGCATCTTGATTAAAAATATCGTAGGGTTAATCAAAACTAACCAAAAGATATTGTAACACATAATCACAATTGTGTCAACAATGAAGCGTTATCTTTCCTGAATCGGAGCAGAATAAATTTTAAAAAATCTTGTGACGAATATTCGGTAAAGTTATTTTTATGATGCTTTTCAAATCAACGTAAAGAAATATTAAAAAAAGACTTGACAAACACTCTGAGATTTGTTATAATAAATCACGTTGTGAAAACAACTCAAAAGTTTTATAGCTTTTGAGCCACTAGCTCAGGCGGCAGAGCACCTGCCTTTTAAGCAGGGTGTCCCGGGTTCGATTCCCGGGTGGCTCACCATTATCCCGATAGTATTAGCTATCGGGGTTTTTTAATTTATCCAAATGGCTTAAATGCTTACTTAACAGCATTTTTTTATTTTGAGCAAGATGAAGATACATCATCGTTACTTGTAAATCAGAATGCCCTAAAATCAATCTAAGGGTTTCCAAATCACCGCCATCAAAAAGATAGTTAGTAGCAAATGTATGCCGTAACAAATGCGCATGCAAACGTTGAATACCAGTCTTTTTTTTTAACTTCTGAAAAACTTGCTTGATAGAATTGACAGTACACGGATTACCGAAACGATCAACAAAAAGCAAATCAGAAACAGAACAAGACGAACGATAGAACGAAATATAGCGAGACAAGCAATCGTATGTCAGCTTACCGATAGGAACAAGCCGTTGTTTTCGTCCTTTACCAGTAACGAGCATACAACGCATTTTGAAATCAACATCGCCAATATGCAAATTAAGAATTTCACCACGTCTTAGCCCACTATCAAGCATTAAAACGCACCAACAATAATTCCGAAATGACAATCGAGAATTATCAAAAGACGATAACAACAATGATATTTCATCATCTGACAACGGTATTTTTTCATCTTTATCTATACGAGGAACTTTAAGTTTTCGTGAAAAATCCTCGATATAATCCTCGGAAATACAGTAGTTATAGAACGCTTTAACCGCTCGGATATGTGAATTTACACTGCTCGACTTAAGATTTCTACCGTGTGACTGATATGTATATAACAAGAAATTACAATACTCCTTGTAATTACACAGTGTCAAATCAGAAACATCATCAGAGCCAAGCCAGGTAAGAAACATACCGACATTATTATGATACCATTCTAACGTTCGAGCGGAATTATTCCGAAAGCGCTGCTCTTGCAAAAATTCCGAAAACAAATCAGATAAATTAATCATATATACGCTTAATCACCGCAACAACAAGTCCAAGCAAGCAAAGCCCGAAAAAGACTTGAAAAACCGAAATATAAAAAGGTCCGAAATTTATAGGGATAGAAAGCAAATTAACAAAATTAGCAAACATATCACCAAAGAATTCCATAACATTCATATCATCACCTACCAAGAACACGCAAAACAATAATCAAAGACAATCCCGATAATAAAATAGCAAATATCGAAGAAGGAATAATCGCCCAACACGCTTGAAAAAAGACACCAACTGAATTGATCGCAGAATGAAGCGATGAAAATATACTGGTAATATCGACATTAGTTAAATCATCGTTAAACTGCGACCATTCAATATCGCCAGTAGTTTTAAAATCACTACCAGTACCAGGAGTAACAGATGGAGTATTATTGATAATATCCTGTTCCATTCTATCCCCATCATCTTTATAATCATAGATTTTAACACCAGTACCACTATTAGACTTACCGAAAGAGTCACGAGATACAAAATATGTAGTATCTAAAATTTCCGATATAGTATTATCCCAAATTTCTACTTTATAAATTTGACCTGCAACAATAGCGGAATAATCAGATAAACACAATGTATAAACCTTATTACCAGAATCAGTAGAATTAGAAAAATCCATATCAGAGCCATTTAAATTAAACGATTGAGAAAATGTTGCATTTTTCCAACCAGATTCAAAATAACGCAAAGCAGCCTTACGAATCATATCGCCAGAATCATGCATAGGAAAAATATGAGTTGATACATATTTTAAAGATGGAACTTTTAAAGATGTACGCCACATATCGTTAGTTAATTTATCATAAAATGCAGTACATAACGCACCTGCGACATCATTATTGTTATAACTTAATACTAATGAATATTTATGCTTATTACCATTATCTTTGATGAAGTATGTAAAAAGCGGATATTGCTGACCTTCGGCAACAAATGATTTACACCAAAGAGGGAAAGACCCATCATCATTAGTAAAAGAAGCACAAGTAACAAACTTAGCAGAAGGAGATGTACTATCCGATGAACCCTTAAAGTCAGAACTTGAAATATTTGATGAAACATCAGTAATAAAGCTATTAAAAGTAGCACTATCCTTGTCAGGTAAGCCAGTATATAACAAATAAAAGTTGGAATATAAAGACTTATCTATACTTGCATAAGTACCATACAGGTTAAAGCTATCAGAATCATAATTAGCCCTAAACATATTAAAAACCATCATCGAAGAATCAGCAGGAGAAACAGAAAAACCTAATTTAAATTTATAGGATTTGCCTACATAGTAGCTATCAGGAATACTAGCGTACTGATAACCAGTATAGTCATTGTGTCTATAAACCTCACCATAATTTGAGGTCAAATGAACAAGTTTTCCCGAAGAATCAACTCCAAATAAAGAATAAATCATATAAGGTGAACCAGCTTGATTATAAAGATTACGCAAGCGGAGATAATCTATCTCAGAAGAGTAACTCAGCTTTAAGCAAGAATAATTTTTAAGCGTACCGACAGCTATATCCTTATCATAATCAGTAGATGTAGATATATCATTAGTTGATTCCGCACTTGCGGTAAAAGACAGCATAACCAGAAAAACACCGAGTAAAATAGCAAGCGCAACAGCAAATGCGACTAATCGCAATACAGGCAAGTTTTTTATTTTTTCCATATATTAAACCTTTCAACAAAAAATTAAAGGGAGTGGGATATTTCACCCACTCCCCACGGGGAAGTATTTCGCCGATTAACAAACACGACGAAGCTTTGCAAATGCACGGCAACCAACACCGATAAGCGAACCAGCAATAAACAGGACAAGAACGGGCTGACTCGTAATCTGAGTGAAGCATGTACCCATTAGAGTAAATACATCACCAACCGCTTTTGTGAGAGTTTCCATAACTGTAACTGTAGCTCCTTCCATAAATTTATCTCCTTTCGGGAATATGTAAAGACTTTTAAGCCTTTATAAACTGAACACAAGCAACAGTGCCGTAACTGTCATAATAGACGTTGACATCAGCACCCAGGTAAGCGTTAAGCTCCTTTTCAGAAATAGCTCTGCCGAATACCTGCTTCAAGTTATCAGCCGTATTCTTGATTTTGAATGTTTCAACAGAAGAGCCGATACCCCACTTGATAACATTACCGCTATCATCTTTCTGAACTTCCAAAGGGTGAGTACAATACAAATACAAATTGTTGTACTCAACCTGCTTACCCTCTTTCGTGGTGAAAGCACCGTGTTTCTGTTCGCAACCAACCAAAGTCATAATAACCTTCTTTCTCTCCGATATGCTCCTCGGTAACGGGATGAAAAATAACCTTCAAAATTATTGTTTTTATGTAATCGGCTATTTGCCGTTACTACCATTAGAATAATTACATTTCTGAACAATCAACAACATCAAGCAACATCTGATAAAAAACACCAAATGAAAAACAAAGAAAGGGCGAAAGCACATAATACAAATCATAAAGAAATGAATTGAATTCACAGAAATCAAGATTTACGTATAATGTATCAGATTTGACATCAGCAAAATCTGATAAAACCGTGATAACAACTTGTGAAATAGATAAACTATCAAGAATGCATTCGTCTAAAAGTGAAGCAGAAACCGAATCGGGAAAAACCGTATAACTCTTTTTAACTTTTTCCATAATTCAAACCTTATTACCTTTCTCTCCGATATGTACCTCGGAGCACGGTATATATAATATTTAAAGCGTATCAACGCTTTCCGTCAAATAACAAACCTGAGCACTTTTAGCAACGATACTAACGAAATCGCTCATAGAAACACAACAAAATTGTGTAGTACGTTCATATAAATCAGAAAGAATACTGAAAAAATCGAATTGTTCATAGCGGAACAAATCACCATCTACAGTATAGGTATCAGACGATTTCAGAACATCATACACCAATTCAAGCGCCGAATTGCAATCTAAAATCGTGACATCAACAAGATATCTTGCAACAGACATAGGGTGTACAAAATACACAACTGAAATATTCATAAAAACTCCTTTCTCCGATATAAACCTCGGAATACGGTTAAATAATAATTACCCTTACGGGGATATTGTCTTGTACTCTCTTCCATGTTATCAACACCTGCACTTACAGCTTGCAGTCACGAGGGCTATGCTATATTGTTATTATGCGGTCGCACTACCGCAGATTTTAACGTCTTATCTTGACGGACTTTTACATCTTCTCCGATACCGAGCCTTTACCGCAGGCTAAACGCTGTTACAACTTAAAAACACACAAATGTGTTTTTACAACCAAATAATAACACAAAAATGTGTTGCTGTCAACACAAAAATGTGTTATTTTATATAGACAACACAAATTTGTGTTATAATCACAAAAAAGGTAGGTGCAAATTGTGGAAATTATACTAAATAGAATTAGGGATTTAAGGCAAGATATGGACTTAACGCAATCAGAACTTGCAAAGCTGTTAAATGTTCATACAACCACATATGCAAGATGGGAACAAAACAATATGCAAATGAAATTTCCTGATATAATCAAAATAGCAAAATTCTATGATGTATCAATCGACTACATAGCAGGACTTACAAACAACAAAGAAAAGAACTGGTGATGAAAATATGAATACAGAAGAATTAAACCAAATGATAAACAATCTGATTAAATTTACAGAAAACTTAGAAACCATATTTAGAATCATACTAATAATAATCGTGATACTGATTATTGCCGTAATAGCAACGTCAATTAACACAAAGAAAACAGCAGATAAAATAGATTTACTAAATAGACAAATGGACTACTTATTACAGCTCCAAGAACGAAAGCAAGGCATTGATAGCAACAGCGGTTTTGAGAACAGAAATTAGCCTATCGGCAATACCCCCTATATATATCCCCCTAAATGGGGGATTTTTTTATACTATAACGAACGTTGATTATACATTCGGCGGTCTGCGCTACCGAGGATAGTGCTATCAAACGAGATTCTATAGGTTGTACTGCTTTTAATATGTTTGTTTCCTTTGTAGGTTTGTGTATTGTGTTGGCGGAGTTTCGCCGCTAATATGTTGCAGATAGTGGACGCAGAATAAGCCAGAAATCAGAATAACCTATTGAATATAAATATCCAACAGGTTATTTCCGATTTTCCGACTTATTACCGCTTTGTTAGTGGGCGTGCGTATTTTTCATTTCATTTCATTCGCCACGGGCGATTATTGTTGTGTGTCTTTGTCGCTTGTGGGAGAGAATGGCGATAATGTAACTGATGGTGGTGTTTCCCATTGTTGCTCTTTTTCTTTGTTATACTCCACAAGCTGCCGCTTGTATTTCATGTGTGTGCCCAAAATGGGTTGATACTCTTTTGCGCAGACCGCCGAATAATCAACGTTCGTGTATTGTATTTCACAGTTACGCTGAATGTTCTTGGAACTACAATAATACTTACCGAATATCTTTTGCAAGTCCTTTGTGATGTACTTCGTCATATAATTTGCAATTTGACCAGGTGCGCCATCTAAAGGTATTGCAGTAGACCAACCATACTTCCAGTTAACAACATTGAAAACAGGCTTGTAAACATTTATATTGATACCACGCTTTAACAAATCGGTATCATTCCACGCTTTTTTCCCTACTGCACGTTTACCCGAATAGACCATCGGAAGAACGTCATTTACAAGTGCGTGACAGTGAATACCGCCCTTTTTATGATACTCAGGTATCAATATGTATTGTAACCCTTTGCGCTGTACTTGATTACTTAACCAAACTCGAAGCAGCTTATATACTTCCCTTGGATCACGTCTATCATAACTATCATCTTCACGAAGCGTAATAGTCATAAAATACGCCCATTCATTTTGATATATAATATCATATACCTTTTCTTTAACGTGCTTCAAATTGTCGGTACGTTCTTTTTTTCGCTTTTCTTTTAACTCCTCTTGTTCACACTCAAACTCCATACGGTAACAATCGTGCATTCGATTATACTGGGTATCAATATTTCGATTATCACACCGATAAACCTTTTTATCGTACCCGTACTTAATCTCTAAATTCTGTTCTTTAGAATCAGATTCATAAGATAACTTATCGCCAAATATGCACTTGTCAGAATATGTTTCATTAGTAGTGCCATCTTTGTAAATTTTAATTTTTGCATTATACAACCCCATATTTTTTCCAAAACTTTCTAAAAGTGATGACGTTTTTAGGCTATTATCAAGTAAAGGGGGGAGCGCCCCCGAGGGGGAGCGCAACCCCCCTTACCCGCCTACTTCAACACTTTTGCATTTCTTCTTACACGACCTCTTTCTTTCCTATCCATAGGAACACCGACACCGATACCACCGCCAAGATTTTGTATAATGGTTTCATCGTCTTCATACTCCATCTGCAGAAGCTGACCGACAAGCTCAGATGTATCATACAAATTACGAATCTTATCTGACTGAAGATTTACTTCTACACCACACGGAATACATTTAATCATAGGGTTATTATATGTACGGTCATACTCAAATGCATCGAAAATAGTAACCGTAGTAATACGGCTAAAAGGGTGTGAGAAATGCGACCGACAAACACGAACAGTAGATGTTATATCCCGTAACTGCTTGTCTAAAAAGTTCCACCGCTGAACAGTACCGAAAATAATCATATGTCGCTTTCTACACTGGCATAAGTGTTGAAATAATATCTTCGGTAATGAATTACCCTTAGTGAAGTCACGACTATTAAATAACGTTCCTATTTCGTCTATTAGCACAATAGTGTTATCAGGAGCGTTTAAAATATCATCAACCGTATTTAAGGGAAGAATTTTAGTTGTATCGGGAAAGTTAGACAGTTTAATATTAGTTACAATGGTAACTTGCGGATAACGCTTGCAAAGCCTATAAGCAGTAAACACCATTGAAGAAGTTTTACCACCGCCGAACTTTGCAACCCAAACATGAAGCCCGAACTTTTCAAAAAGCTTGTAATCTTTATGAATAATGTACTTAACAATATCCTTGACCTCAAGAAAAATGAAGCCAGGAAGATGAAGCAAGTACAGAATGATTTTTTTAAAAAAGCAAAGCATATATATCACCCCTTACAACATACGATTGATACCTGCAAGGCGGAATGTTGCCTTGAAAATAAACAATACAAGACCTAAGCCGATAGCAACACGAACTATATTTTCAATCAGTAATGCAACAGTATCGGGAGTTTGCCAACCGAACCACTGAAGCAAAGTATTAACTATATCAGCCATTATAAACCTCCATTAACTCATCATATGTGATACACTCTTTAACACAGTCTTTACCCGTAAAATAAGGAATACAACATTTAAAATCATGACAAAACGGAGACCCGTCACCCATACAATCACATTTTTTCTTATCGGACATACAATAATTACAATCATCAAAATATTTACACATATAATCACCTCTTAGAAACAAGTACAATAATACCGAAGAACAATATCAAGCCAAAAGACAAAAGCAGTAAAGACTGCGTTAAGTCTAACGAACTGAGAGCAACAGCAAGAATATTACCATTGCTTGAAGATAATATTTTCAAATAACCACTCCTTTTAAGCAGGGTGTCCCGGGTTCGATTCCCGGGTGGCTCACCAAAGTCCTTCGATTAAATTCGGGGGACTTTTTTATTTGTGTTTTGATAAGTATCGAATTGCACTGAACGAAGCTGTTTTTGTGGTATCGGAAAAAATTTTGCGACAAAACTTGACATCGGGGCAGATATAGTATAATATATAGTTATAATTATCAGAAAAGAGAACTGTATGACCAAAAAGGAAAGAGCAGGGCTTGTTATATACGGGCTTGCCGAGTGCTATCCGGATGTGAAATGCGCTCTTGTTTATAAAAAGCCGCATGAGCTTCTGATAGCGACAAGGCTTTCGGCACAGTGTACCGATAAGCGAGTAAATATGGTTACTCCCGCACTTTTTGAAAAATTCCCCGATATTGACAGCTTTGCGGCGGCAGAGCCTGACGAGGTTGCGGAATATATACATTCGTGCGGACTATATAAGACAAAAGCTGTCGATATTGTTATGATGTGCAGAATGCTCCGTGATGATTTCGGCGGTGAAATTCCCGATACAATTGAACAGCTTGTAAAGTTGCCCGGGGTCGGAAGAAAGACCGCAAATCTTATAGTAGGCGACCTCTACGGTAAGCCCGCTCTTGTATGCGATACACACGTTATAAGAGTGAGCGGAAGGCTGGGTCTTACCGACGGAACAAAGGATGCGCTGAAGGTTGAAAAACAGCTTGCCGCAATAATAAAGCCGGACGACAGATTGATGATGTGTCACAGGCTGGTGTGGCACGGTCGGCTTGTGTGCAGTGCGGCAAAACCGAATTGCAGCGAATGCAGGCTGAGCGGTTTTTGCAAGTTTTTTTCGGGGACAAAATAAAATAACTGCTTGGAGTGAGTATTATGAAAGGGAAGGTACGCAACGCAATAATAATTGCCGCAGGCGTGCTTATCCTTACCGTAATGCTCACTGTTGTTTTATATTACTATAACGACAAAGTAATGCGT
>SAMEA104315429__coassemble_1050_pt1 | contig 14644 bp, 9 predicted proteins | sample SAMEA104315429__metabat2_high_PE_024 | metagenome-assembled genome bin SAMEA104315429 (sample SAMEA104315429) | gut metagenome | biome: Monkey gut; feature: monkey-associated habitat; material: faeces | place: China | collected 2013 | reverse complement strand
ATACAACTCACACGCAGTTATCAAGAGCGTTCTCGAAAAGATGTACAAGGGTATAAACGGTGCAACATTCGAGGAGGTAGCAAATTCACTGCGTCACGCAGACAGATATATGTGCTTTGCCGATTTCGACAGCTACAGAGGAACACAGGCAAAGGCAAGCGAAACCTATAAGGATAAGTGCCTCTGGAACAAGATGTCGCTTACAAATATCGCATCTGCAGGCATATTCTCGGCTGACCGTGCCGTTACAGACTATGCCCGTGACATCTGGAAGTTAATTTAACAGACAGCAGCCCGAGATAATAAAAAGAAGTCCGTTGCAACCAACGGACTTTTTCGGGTATATATAACCACCCTCCGACTTTAATCCGAAAGGAATGTTTTTTAATGGATACTCCGATATTCGACTGCTTCGACCTGAACTATAAAAGCCCCTTCGGAGCAATACGACAGTATCAGCCCAGCACATTCTCCCTGCGTTTCCCGAAGGAATGGAACGTCAGCGACCCTACTCTTGTAATGTTCCGTCCGGGCGAAAAGGAACGCTTCATACCGCTTGACATTACCGATACGACCACAGAATGCAACGTGTTTACCTGTAATTTCAACCCCTTGCATAAAGGTCTGCACCACTATTATTTTTCTTTGATGATAGACGGCAACAGGCGATATGTAAAGCGTGGCGGAGCAAGGCTCGGCGTTCTTGATAACGGCGAGCTGTTCCAGCTTACCGTTTTTGACAAGGATATGGCGGCTCCCGACTGGATAAAGGGCGGAATTATGTATCAGATATTCCCCGATAGATTCTGCCGAAGCGGAGAAAAGCACGAAAACGTTCCTACAGACAGAATAATCCACGAAAACTGGGAGGATACCCCTTTCTTCCGTCCGGATGAGAGAGGAATTATCCGCAACAACGATTATTTTGCAGGAGATTTCAAAGGCATAGAAAGCAAGCTCCCTTATCTTCAGAGTTTAGGCGTTACCTGCATTTATCTCAACCCTGTTTTCGAGTCGCACGAAAATCACCGTTATTCGACCGCCTGCTATGAGCATATCGACCCTATGCTCGGCACGGACGAGGATTTTGAGCATCTGTGCAAACAGGCCAAAACATACGGTATAGATATTATCCTTGACGGCGTGTTCTCGCATACCGGCGCAGACAGCATCTATTTCAACAAGTTCGGCAGATACGGAGATCACGAGGGCGCATACAGAGATCCCGACAGCAAATATAAAAACTGGTACTGCTTCTCACGTTATCCTTTCGATTATGAATCGTGGTGGGGCATTACCACACTTCCCAATGTAAATGAGAACAACCCCGATTACACAGAATATATCTGCGGTGAAAACGGTATATTACAGCGTTGGATAGACAAGGGCGCAAGAGGCTGGCGACTTGACGTTGCCGATGAGCTTCCCGATGAATTCCTTGACAATCTCAATAAGGCTGTAAAAGCCAAGGGCGACGATAAGGTCATCTACGGCGAGGTATGGGAGGATGCGTCCAACAAGGAGAGCTACGGTGTCCGCAGACGTTATCTCATAGGCGGTCAGCTTGACAGCGTTATGAACTATCCTTTCAAGGAGGTTATCATAAACTACTGCAAGTACGGCGATGCAAGAGGTCTTGAGGACGGAGTTATGACGATACTTGAGCATTACCCCAAGCCCAGTGCCGATATGCTGATGAACTTCCTGTCAACTCACGATACCGAGCGTATCTTGACAAGACTTGCCGGTGAGGATGTAGGCTGGCACGACAGAGAATGGCAGGCTGAACGCTACCTTTCGCCCGAACAGTACGTTTACGGCCTTTCACTGCTTAAATGCGCTATGGTACTGCAATTCTTCCTGCCCGGTGTGCCGTGCATCTATTACGGCGATGAAGCAGGTCTTGAGGGCTATAAGGACCCGTTCAACAGACGCTGTTACCCGTGGGGCAAAGAGAATATAGATATGATAGACTTCACAAAACAGCTTGCAGGGATAAGAAAGTCAAGCAAGGCGTTCGCTCAGGGCGAAATGAAGTTTTTAAGCTGTACGCCTGAGGAATGTGTATTTGCAAGAATTGACAAGCTAAACCGTGAGGCAGCCGTTATATTCCTGAACAAGTCGAAATATCCTAAGACGTTTAAGCTTGACGACTATATGAAGGGCGAATATACCGACCCGAAATTCCTCAGAAAGCCTCACGAGAGCGAAGAAAAGACGATAAAGCTCTCTCCGTTTGATTACGGTGTGCTTGTATGCAGTATATAAATATTTGCTTGTTTTTTTACACACGATAGTGTATAATCTATTTGTAACCACTATGTGACGTCTGCCCTCAGGCAGAGCGGAAAGGAAAGAAAAATGGGAAAAGCATTGATAATCGGTGCCGGCGGTGTTGCCGGAGTAGTAGTCCATAAGTGCTGTCAGAACAGCGAGGTTTTCACTGAGATCTGCATTGCCAGCCGTACAAAGTCAAAGTGCGATGCGCTGAAAAAGCAGGTAGAGGAAAAGGGTACAAAGACAAAGGTAACGACCGCACAGGTTGACGCAGACAGCGTTCCTCAGCTTGTTGAGCTTATAAATAAGGAAAAGCCCGACATTGTCATAAACGTTGCGCTTCCTTATCAGGATCTTACAATAATGGATGCCTGCCTTGAAACAAAGACAGACTATGTTGATACTGCAAACTACGAGCATCCCGACACAGCAAAGTTTGAGTACAAGTATCAGTGGGCATACAGAGAAAAGTTTGAAAAGGCGGGCATCACCGCACTTCTCGGAAGCGGATTCGACCCCGGTGTAACCGGTGTATTCTGCGCCTATGCCCAGAAGCATTACTTTGACGAGATCAATTACATTGATATTCTCGACTGCAACGGCGGCGACCACGGTTACCCGTTTGCGACAAACTTCAACCCCGAGATAAATATCCGTGAGGTATCCGCAAAGGGCAGCTATATCGAGGACGGCAAGTGGGTAGAAACCGAGCCTATGGAGATAAAGAGAGAGTACGACTTTGAGCAGGTCGGCAAGAAGGATATGTACCTTCTGCACCACGAGGAGCTTGAATCGCTCGCACTCAATATCAAGGGTATCAAGCGTATCCGTTTCTTTATGACATTCGGACAGAGCTACCTCACACATCTGAAGTGCCTCGAAAATGTCGGTATGACATCGATAAAGCCTATTATGTACGAGGGCAGAGAGATAGTACCGCTCCAGTTCCTTAAGGCAGTTTTACCCGACCCCGCATCGCTCGGTCCCAGAACAGTCGGCAAGACCAATATCGGCTGTATCTGCATAGGCAAGAAGGACGGCAAGGAAGTACACTACAAGGTTTACAACTGCTGCGATCATCAGGAGTGCTACAAGGAGGTCGGCTCGCAGGCTATCAGCTACACGACCGGCGTTCCTGCTATGATAGGAGCAATGATGGTAATGACAGGCAAGTGGAAGAAGCCCGGCGTCTACAACATCGAGGAATTCGATCCCGATCCGTTTATGGACGCACTGAACAAGTGGGGACTTCCGTGGCACGAAACATTCAATCCTGAGCTTGTAGACTGATCCCGTAACCGAATACTATGCCCGTCACGCTTTGCGTGACGGGCTTTCTATTTAGTCAGCATATTGCCCGGAAGCGAAACCACCGCCTTTGATTTCGGCACGGCAAGCCCCATCAGCAGCACGGCATTCTTGATCATTCCCTCCCCGAATCTTTTGCGTATATCCCTGATACAGCCGTCCGCCTTTTCCATTTTTTCAAGCCTTACCGTATCGTTGAAAAAGCTGTTCTGTATCACCGCACCGCCGTCTACAAGAGAAAATGCGGTTACCGTAAGCGACCGCACAGGATTTACCCAATCGTAATTGTCGCAGAACAGCCTGTATGCCGTATCCGCAATTATCATCGGCGAGCGTGTCGCTGTCGGAAGCTCCGTCTGCCACTCCCTGTTTCTGAGAATGCTCGACCTTGCGTTCACACAAACCTTAGTCGCATACTTGTTTTGAATCGTCAGCCTTTTCCCTATATCCTGAGCCAGCTCAAGAAGCAACGGCTTTGCGTCCTCGCACCGTGTTATATCCGCTGTGGTCGTCACACCGTGCCCCACGCTTTTTGCAGGCATCGAAAAATCAGCAGGCATAACCTGCGAGTTATCCGTTCCGTTTGCGTAGCATCTTAGCATATATCCGTTCTTGCCAAGCACCTTTGTTATCCACTGAGCGTCGCACTGTGCAAGTTCACCCAGTGTATATATCCCGTAATCGTTCAGCTTTGCGGTAGTCGCTCTGCCTGCCCCTATCATATCGCTGAGCGGAAGATTCCATATCTTCTCACGGAACGTTTCTCTCGGTATCACCGTCACCGCATCCGGCTTTTTCATATCGCTTCCGAGTTTTGCAAACACCTTGTTGAACGATACCCCGACCGATATGGTAAGCCCAAGTTCTTCCTTTACGGTATGCCTTATCTCGTCCGCTACCTTTTCGGGTGCGCCGAACAGCCTTCTCGTACCGCTTATATCAAGCCAGCATTCGTCCATTCCGAACGGCTCGATAAGATCCGTATACCGCTCGTATATCTTCCTTGCAAGCCTGCTGTACCTGAGATATTCCTCAAAGTGCGGCGGTACGATAACAAGCCCCCTGCACTTTGACTTTGCCGATGCCACCGTTTCCGCCGTCTTCACTCCCTGCGCCTTTGCAAGTTCGTTTTTCGCAAGCACTATTCCGTGCCGTTCCTCGACCGAACCGCACACAGCCACGGGATATTTCTTAAGTTCCGGATTCAGCCTGCATTCAACCGACGCAAAGAAATTGTTCATATCACAGTGAAGTATGTCACGTTCCATTTTATCGCCTCTTATCTGTTTTGCTTGACACGATACGCAATTTATGGTATCATAAATACGCAATTAAATTTCTAATCAAGATTATACGCAAATATCTTGCGTTTGTCAAGAGAAAAATGCAACGTATTTGCATGTTTTTGAATTTTACGGAGGATACGATTATGATTGAACGTTATGATGTCAACGAAGAATGGGCGCATTGCGGAATTATCAAAGCAGGCGATTTCTGTTTTCTTAATTACTGCGCCGGAAATGTCGGCGGCAGTATCGAACAGCAGGTAAATGGCGCATTTGACGAAATGGAAAAACGGCTTGCACTTGTCGGACTTACGCTTGAAAACGTAGTGCAGATGGATTGTCTTTTCAGGGATATATGGGATATTCCGGTTATGGAAAAGGTAATAAAGGAACGTTTCGGCGGCAAATACCCTGTCCGTAAATCAATACAGACCGAATTTGCACATATCGGCGGAGAAAACGGACTTAAATTTCAGGCAGACGCAGTAGCATACTGCAAGTAAAAGGAGTAATTATGAAATTCTGTGATAAAGTTAAAAAAGAACGCCGTGCAAAAGGCCTTACACAACAGCAGTTTGCTGATATGCTCGGTGTATCTCTGAGAACAATAACAAACTATGAAAAGGGCGAAAGCTACCCCAAACAGCGTGAAATATACGGAAAAATGGCTGAGATACTCGGCGTTGACATTAATTATCTTCTTACCGAGAACGAAGAATTCTACATAAACGCAAACGAAAAGTACGGCGCTACAGGCGCACAGCAGGCAAAAGCGCTTATGCAGGAGGTAACGGGACTTTTCGCAGGCGGAGAGCTTGACCAGGATGACATGGACGAGATGATGAAAGCCATACAGGATGCCTACTGGATAGCAAAAGAGAAGAACAAGAAATACGCTTCAAAGGGATAAGGAGCAAAAATGCTTAGTTGTTTTAACGAAGCGGTCGCCAAAGCAGACGAGCTTATATCGCTCTACGGCAGATGCTCTCCTAAAAGGCTCGCACGGGAGCTTGATATAGAGGTTCTCGAAAGGGATTTTTCAAAGCAGAAAGGCGCATACAAGCTGATACTGAAAAACCCGTTTATCTTTATAAAGCGTGACCTTTGCGACAGTATGAAAAAAATCGTCCTGATGCACGAGATCGGTCACGACAGGCTCCACAGGGATAAGGCAGACGGCAGCGGCGGCTTTGCCGAATATGACATATTCGATATGTGCGATCGTTCTATGGAGTATGAAGCAAATCTCTTTGCGGCACAGTTTCTTATATCAGATGAAGAGCTTTACGATTGCATAAATTGCGGCTACGATATTGACAAAACTGCGGCGGCGCTCTGTACCGACCGTAATCTTGTTGCGCTCAAGGTCGATATTCTGAAAAAGCAGGGTGTGAAACTGCGCTCCCAGCTTCACAACAATAAATTTCTTGCAGGCGACTGAGAATGAGGTTTTTATGAATAAATTACTTACACGCTTCAAGGCAAGCGAACACGGCGGCGAATACCTTATGCGGTTTATTTCTGCGTGGCTGTGTTCGCTCATATTGATATTGCCTTTAAGACCGATAAGCAAGGTATTTGACAAAGAATACGCAGGCGAAGCTCCGCATCTGTTGCTTATCATATTTTTCGCAGTATTCTACGGCTTACTTACCGTGTTGCGTTTTATTCCAAAGCTCAGAGATATGAAAACCGACTGTGCCGGATTGCTTATATCGACCGCACAGTTTACAGTCGCTTATGCTGTAGTCATGTTCCGTGAAAAAGGTACAAGCATTGATTTTTTTCTCGGGGTTGTCCTGTTTATAGCCCTCGCTGTATGGTATACTGTAGGAAAGCACAGGATAAGGCTTCCAAAATTCACAAAGAAATGCTGGATAGCGGTTCTTGCGCTGTCCGCCGTATTTATGCTTGTGTTCACAGCACTTGCAATGGCAATGCGGTATTACAAGCTGTCTACCCCTGCGTTTGATTTTGGGATATTCGCGCAGATGTTCGAGAATATGAAGGACGGGTTCGGACCGATAACCACCGTTGAGCGCAATTACAGGCTGTCGCACTTTGCAGTGCATTTTTCTCCTGCGTATTACCTGATGCTGCCGTTCTATATGCTTTTTCCGCACCCGGTAACATTACAGATATTGCAGGGAATATTCGTTACAAGCGGAATTATCCCAGTGTTCCTTATCGCAAGAAAATACGGTTTTTCGCTTATACATTCCTCGCTTTTTTCAGCGATATATGCTTTATATCCGGCATTCACAGGCGGCTGCAGCTACGATATTCACGAAAACTGTATGCTTCCTGCGTTACTGCTGTGGCTGATATGGGCGACAGAACGAGAAAAAACGATACCGATGCTTGTCTTTGCATTGCTCACTCTTACCGTAAAGGAAGATGCCGCCGTATATGTTGCGGTGATCGGGCTTTATCTTATACTGTCAGACCGCAGTGAAAAGACAAGAGCGCTCGGTGCTGTGATTTTCGGAGCGGCCTGCGTTTATTTCTTTGCAGTATGCGCTTATCTCAATAACAGCGGGCTTGGGATCATGGAATGGCGGTACAAGGACTATATGTACAGAGGCGGTGCGCTTATCACCTCAATAGTCGTTACGGCGTTTACAAATCCCGGCTACATTCTGTCAAATCTGTTTACGGGCGAAAAGCTGACCTTTACGGTGCAGACGCTCGGCGTACTCGGCGGTATACCGCTTGTAAGCAGGAAGATAGCACGTTATATATTACTGATACCGTTTGTACTGGTAAATCTTATGCCGACCTATCCGTATCAGCACTCGATTTATTTCCAGTACGTTTTCGGCTCGTGCGTGCTTGTTATCTGGCTTTTCATAATGAATATGTCGGAGCTGTCATATAACAGGGCAAGATGCTTTACTGTGTTTTCGCTTATTGCCTGTGCGGTTATGTTCCTGTCAACAATGACAGGCTACCTGAACAATTTCTATGATAACGACTATGAGGCACACGGTGCAGTCATATCCTATCTTGAACAGCTTCCCGACAACGAAAACGAGAGCATCACAGCGAACACGTTCTTTATCGCTCCGCTGTATAAGCAAAAAGAGCTTTATACGATAAATGACCGTGATGTGCCGACAGACGAATCCGCACCGCTTGCCGATATTGTTTTACTTGACAGGACAAACGTAAAATTTGAAACCAATTACAATTATTTCACCTCACTCGGAATGAAAGAGGTAACGATAGAGGACGAAAGAGTCGCATGCCTTGTATGCAGACTTGAATTATAAATCTTTTAACGAAGGGACTAAGGAAATATGCAGGAAATAAGATGCCCGAAATGTAATGAGGTCTTTCAGGTGGATGACAGCGGTTATTCACAGATTGTTCAGCAGGTAAGAGATAAGGAATTCGAAAAAGAAGCGGCACGCAGAGCAGAGGAGCTTGAAAAGGCGAAGAACAGCGAGCTTAAAATACTCGAGATGGAGTATGAAAAGAAGCTTGAATCGGCTCTTTCGGAAAAGTCGGACGATATTACGGATAAGGAAAAAAGGATAACCGAGCTTGAAGCAAGGCTTGAAAGCATAGAAAGCGAAAAACAGCTTGCCGTTGCAAATGCAGTCAGAGAGCGTGAAAACAGCTTCAGCGATGAAAGCCGCAAGGCACAGAAGGCTATCAGCGATAAGGATATAGAAATTGCCGAGCTTACAGCAAAGCTGAAGCAGGCAGATAACGAAAGGGCTTTCGCCGTTGACAAGGCAAACAGTGAAAAGAATGCTGAGCTGAGCGAAAAAGAGAGCCATATAAAACAGCTTGAATTACAGCTTCAGCAGGCACAGAGCTTACAGCAGGCGGCTCTTGACAAGGCAAAGAGCGAAAACGCACTTGCCCTTGAAAAAAAGCAGAACGAGATAAACGAGCTTAACAGCCAGCTTAAGACCAAGGATAGCGAGGCAGCGCTCAAATGCAAAACGATAGAAGAAAAGTACGCTATTGAACTTAAAAACAAGGACGAGCTGATAGAGCAGTACAAGGACTTCAAGGCAAGGCTGTCAACGAAAATGGTGGGCGAAACCCTTGAACAGCATTGCCTGACGCAGTTCAATTCTCTCAGAATGTCGGCATTTCCCAATGCATATTTTGAAAAGGATAACGATGCAAGGAGCGGTAGCAAGGGCGATTTCATTTTCAGAGAATCTTCAGATGACGGTATAGAATTCATCTCAATTATGTTCGAGATGAAGAATGAGATGGACACCACCGCCACAAAGCATAAGAATGAGGACTTCTTCAAGGAGCTTGACAAGGACAGAAATGAAAAGGGCTGCGAATATGCCGTTCTCGTTTCAATGCTCGAAGCCGACAACGAGTTCTATAATGCAGGCATAGTCGATGTTTCGTATAAGTACCCCAAGATGTACGTTATCCGTCCGCAGTTCTTTATTCCGCTTATCTCTCTGCTGAGAAACGCCGCAAGAAACAGCCTTGAATATAAGCGTGAGCTTGCTATGGCGAAGGCTCAGCAGGTTGACCTTACAAACTTTGAGAATAATATCAACGAGTTCAAGAATGCTTTCTCAAAAAACTATCAGCTTGCAAGCAAAAAGTTCAATATTGCAATTGAGGAGATTGATAAAACTATAGATCATCTTCAGAAGACAAAGGACGCACTTCTGTCTTCCGAAAACAATCTCCGTCTTGCAAATAACAAGGCTGAAGAACAGCTTACTATCAAAAAGCTGACAAAGAACGCTCCGAGCATCAAGGAGGAGTTTGCAAGACTTGCAAGCGAACAGACGGCATTGCCCGGCGGCACAGACGAATAATTCAGAATACGGCGGAGCAGATCTTACATTTGCTCCGCTTTGCTGTTTATATACGGACAACATCGTACCCTAACTCTTGCATTTTACCGTAATTATGGTATACTATAATCATAAATCAAACATAAATCAAACGTAACCCACCGAAAAAATAATCTGACCTCTGCTCGAAAGGATAAATATGGGATTTCTTATTATTGACGGCAACAGCATATTAAACCGTGCATTCTACGGTATCCGTGTGCTGACAAATTCAAGAGGTGTTGCCACAAATGCCGTAACAGGCTTTATGAACACTCTGCTTATGCTTGAAAAGGACGTTCAACCTGATATGATAGCGGTAGCTTTCGACCTTAAAGCGCCGACATTCCGCCATAAGATGTATGACGGCTATAAGGCAAACCGCAAGGGTATGCCCGAAGACCTTGCACAACAGCTCCCCTATATGAAAAAGATAATCACCGCAATGGGAATAACCATTATCGAAAAAGAGGGCTTTGAAGCCGATGATATAATCGGAACTGTTTCAGCCGCCTGTGCGGATAAGAAGATACCCTGTACAGTGTCAACGGGCGACCGTGACTCGTTCCAGCTTGTAAATGATTACGTTACCGTAAGGCTTGCCAAGACAAAAGGCGACATTTACTACACGCCCGATGTTATTATGGAGGAGTACGGTGTGACCCCGAAACAGATGATAGAAGTAAAGGCGCTTATGGGCGATTCGAGCGACAATATACCGGGCGTTGCAGGTATCGGTGAAAAGACCGCTCTTTCACTTATAAAGGAATTTGCAAGCGTGGACGGAGTTTATGAAAACATCGGCTCAACGCTTATCACAAAGGGTGTACGCACAAAGCTCGAAAACGGCAAGGAAAGCTGTTATATGAGCAGACAGCTTGCCGAAATATGCCTTACCGCACCTATTGATACCGAGCTTTCGCATTATGTTCCGAAAGAACGTGACGATACCGAGCTTGCAAGATTGCTGTCGGAGCTTGAAATGTACAAGATGCTCCAGAAGCTGAAGCTGCACCCGACTTCCGCTCCCACTGGCTCAAAAGAGGCTTTGGAAGAATCCGCCGCAAAGCAGATACCCGCAATGCCTACAGGCGATATAGTTCTGACGCAGGAGGGGAGCGTATACGCAGGCGCAGTAGGCGCTCCGGTAGAATTGTCCGACGGGGAGCTTAAAGCCTATGCCGACAGCGACAGCACGAAGTACACCTTTGATATTAAGGATACGCTTACAGTTTCCGGACTTGAAAAGCTCAATAACAATAAATTTGATACAACTCTTGCGGCTTACCTTGCCGACCCCGATTCAAACGATTACAGCCTGTCAAGGCTCTGCGCTCAGTACGGAGTTCCGGAGGGAAACAGCATACAGGAAAAGTCGATAACCGTTGCCGCCCTCAACGATATACTTAATTGCAAAATCGGTGAAACAGGCTCTGCGGCGGTCCTTACCGATATAGAGATACCTCTTGCCACTGTGCTTGTAGCTATGGAGCGTGATGGCGTAAGCATTGACGCAGACGGTATAAAGGCTTTCGGTAAAGAGGTTTGCGAAAAGGCTGAAAAGATCAGCCGTGAGATCTATGAATACGCAGGCTATGAATTCAATATAGGCTCGCCCAAACAGCTCGGAAGCGTGCTTTTTGAAAAACTTGCATTACCCAGTGCCAAAAAGACAAAAACAGGCTATTCCACAAACGCAGAGGTGCTTGAAAGCCTTATGGACAAGCACCCTATAGTTCCGCTGATAACCGAATACCGTGCGCTTACAAAGCTGCACAACACATATGTCACTGGACTTCTGAAGGTAGTAGACGAGGACGGCAGGATTCATTCGACCTTCAAGCAGACAGAAACAAGAACGGGAAGAATTTCAAGCGCCGAGCCGAACATTCAGAATATCCCCGTAAGAACGCCGCTTGGCAGGGAGATGAGAAGATTCTTCACCGCAAAGGACGGCTACCTGCTTGTCGATGCCGACTATTCACAGATCGAACTGCGTGTGCTGGCTCATATTTCGGGCGACGAGATAATGAAGAAAGCGTTCCTTGACGGAGTGGATATTCATACCGTTACCGCCTCTCAGGTGTTCAATCAGCCGATAGAGTGGGTAACACCCGACCTCAGAAGCAAGGCGAAAGCGGTCAACTTCGGCATCGTCTACGGAATAGGCGCATTCTCGCTGTCAAAGGACATCGGCGTTTCAGTGCCGAAAGCAAGCGAATATATCCGCTCCTATCTTTCCAAATATTCCGGCATAGCTCACTATATGGAGCAGACCGTTGCCAAGGCTAAGCGTGACGGCTACGTTGAAACCATGTTCGGCAGAAGAAGATATATCAAAGAGCTTGCCGCAAAGAATAAAAATCTGCAGGCTTTCGGCGAGCGTGTCGCAAAGAATCCCCCCATACAGGGTACAGCCGCCGATATAATTAAAATTGCGATGATAAAAGTTTACAACAGACTGAAAGATAGCGGTCTGGACGCAAGGCTGATACTTCAGGTTCACGATGAACTTATTGTTGAGGCAAAAGAAGATTGCGCAGAAAAGGTAGCCTTACTTTTAAAGGAAGAAATGGAGAATGCCGTAAAACTCACCGTTCCTATGACGGTAGATGTAAATATTGGCAAAACGTGGTATGATACTCATTGAAAATGACTGTTTGACAGATAAAGGCAAAATCACGGCTTTAAATCATCATAATTCATCAATCTGTAGCGACATTGCAGTGATTGAAAAAAAGTGTTTTTCGGTGCCGTGGACAGAGCGAAGCATTGAGTCGCAGGTGTTTACAGAAGGCTCGATTAATGCCGTTATTCGTGATGATAAAGCCGAAAACAAGCCGGTAGGCTTTATCTGCGGTCAGAGCGTATCCGATGAATGCGAGCTGTATCGCATTGCAGTGCTTCCCGAATACAGACATCAGTGCATCGCCACACAATTAATGGAATATTTTATAAATAAATGCAAAAATAGCGGCATAAAAAGCATTTTCCTTGAAGTCCGCTGTGATAACGAGCCGGCAAAAAAGCTGTATGAAAAACACGGCTTTTCTGAGGTCGGCAGACGCAGAAACTATTATACAGAGCCGGTTTGCGACGCTCTTATCTATAAAGCGGAATTGTAAAATGTCATATTTACGGCAGGAACGGTATTTCTCCGCACCTGCCGTTTTTATAACCCCTAATAAACCGCATAACAAAGCCATTTATGGGACTTCGGCAACAGCAAGGAACATCTCGTCCTTAACCGTGCATTTCCGTTCCTGCTGTGTTACTGCGTACATTCTACGATTGCCACAAACCGCATAACAAAGCCGTTTACGGCACTTTGGAACAGCGAGGAACATCTCGCCCGTAATCGTGGATTCCCGTTCCTGCCGTATTATTGCGTACATTCTCCGATTGCCACAAACCGCATAACAAAGCCAAATGCGGCAAATTTCAACTGTAAACACAAAAACGGCAGACATGATTTCTCATGCCTGCCGTTTTATTTTTATCAATATCACGCTGTCAAACCGCATTGTAAAGCCAAACAATCGCTATACACGGCAACCCGCTTTACACGATTTTCTGTTTTACTCTGCACCTGACAAAGCATATGCCTTAACCGCCACAAACCGCATTGCTATGCGATTTATCCCACGTTGCCGTCCGCCGTTTTGCTATCCTGCGAATAGCTCCGACAATTCCAAAGGCGGAACTTGAAGCGGCTCACAGCCGCAGGCGGAACTTGAAGCGGCTCACAGCCGCAAAAACGGCAGACACATTTTATCCGTGCCTGCCGTCTTATTTTTTTCAATATCACGCTGTCAAACCGCATTGTAAAGCCAAATAATCGCTATACACGGCAATCCGCTTCACACGATTTTCTGTTTTACTCTGCACCTGACAAATCATACGTCTTAACTGCTACAAACCGCATTGCTATGCGATTTGCAGTGCGTTCAGCCCCGCCGTTTCGCTATCGCACGAAACGTACCGACTATTCCAAAGGCGGAATTTGAAGCGGCTCACAGCCGCAAGCGGAATTGTCAGCGGCACTGCCGTCCGCCGTTTCGCTATCCTGCGGATAGCTCAAACAGTTCCAAAGGCGGAATTTGAGGCGGCTCACAGCCGCCAGCCACCTTAGATCATGCTTTCCTGCCAGCAGTCAGGCGCTGTAAGACCGAGCATCTTAACGATGGTGGGAGCAACGTTTGCCAGACCGTACTTGGTGGGAACGCCGGGAGCGTACTTTGTATCGTCCTTGATAGTGTACTTGACTTCCTTATCATAGATGATGAAAGGAACGGGGTTGAGCGAGTGGGCTGTTCTTACCTGAATCTCACCCTTCTTGTTCTTTTCAAGCATCTCGTCTGCGTTGCCGTGATCGGCAGTTACAACGAGCGTAACACCGTACTCATCGCAAACCTTGATAAGTCTTGAAAGGCCGAGGTCAACCGCTTCAACACCGATTATTGTTGAGTCGAGGCTGCCTGTGTGTCCTACCATATCGCCGTTGGGGTAGTTGCAACGGATAAAGTCATACTTCTTGCTCTTTATTACTTCGATAAGATCGTCTGTTATTTCAGCGGACTTCATCCACGGACGCTGATCGAATGAAACGTTGTCGGAAGGAATTTCCTTGTATGTTTCAAGTTCTTCGCTGAACTTATCGCTCTTATTGCCGTTCCAGAAGTAAGTTACATGGCCGTACTTCTGTGTTTCGGATACGGCATATTCGTTAAGACCTGCGGCAACGAGTACCTCTGTGAGAGTGTTTGTAATCTCGGGAGGATTTACAAGGAAGCGTGCAGGAAGCTTTAAGTCGCCGTCATACTGCAGCATACCTGCGAAGCATACGTCGGGCTTTGCGCCTCTGTCAAATGCAGTGAAGTCGTCATCGTCGAATGCCATTGAAAGCTCGATAGCACGGTCGCCTCTGAAGTTGAAGAGGATAACGCT
>SAMEA104315429__coassemble_990_pt1 | contig 15453 bp, 17 predicted proteins | sample SAMEA104315429__metabat2_high_PE_024 | metagenome-assembled genome bin SAMEA104315429 (sample SAMEA104315429) | gut metagenome | biome: Monkey gut; feature: monkey-associated habitat; material: faeces | place: China | collected 2013 | reverse complement strand
GAAACGGCACATTGCCGCCGTAACTGACCTATCATATTGCCCATTGCTTTGTGTAACCCCGCCGTTTCGCCGTCCTGCGAATAACTCATACAATTTCAAAGGCGGAACTGTCAGCGGCGACCCGCCGCTTAGGGGTGGGGTTTGCCTTCTCTGTAGGCATTCATTATATCACGGAACACCTCGCCGTTGGTGGGCGGCGTCCAGGTGATAGCATTTGCACCGGCTTCAATAGTCGCAAGGATCGACTCGCTTGTAGGTCCTCCCGTTGCGATAATCGGAATGTCGGGGTGACGCTTGCGTATTTCTCTTACCACATTTGTTGTCTTGCCTGCGGCAGATACGTTGAATATCTTTGCCCCTGCCTCAAGCCTGCTTTCAATATCCTCGTGTTCCGAAATAACCGTAACAACTACGGGAATATCAATAGTGTCGCATACCTGACGCACAACATCATTCGATGTCGGCGCATTCACTACAACACCGATAGCACCCTGAAACTCTGCGTGCATCGAGAGATTGACTACTCTTTTACCCTGCGTCAGTCCTCCGCCGACACCGGTAAAAACAGGTATATCAGCGGCACTCATAATTGCCTGCGTGATTATCGGCTGTGGCGTAAACGGATAAACCGCTATTACCGCATCGGCATTTACATTTCTGATTATACATATATCTGTTGTAAATACTATAGATTTTATCAGCTTGCCCATTACTCTTATACCGCTTGCCTGCTGAATTTCCTCGGGGACCTTCAGCATAAAGCTCCTGAGCGGACCGCTGATCTCGGGTATGTACAAATTTTCTGCCATATGAACTCCTTTCGGTTAAGCGTCAGACGTATTCACCTCCGACACCTCTCACTCTGACAAGACCCGAGTTGACTGTAAATTCACCGTTCTCGTTCTCGCAGATAAGACAACCGTCAGGGGCGATAGCCTTAGCAAATGCAGTTGTTTCTGTATTGTTCTGCACCAGTTTCACTGTTTTTCCGAGCGTTACGCATCTTTGCGAATACTCGTTTATAACTGTAGAAAAATCCTCGTCAATGAGCCGTGTCAGCTCGTCCACTATATACTCCGCCGCAAGCATTTTATCGTATTTATTACCCGTCAGCGTGTAAAGGGACGCAGCATTCACAAGACCGCTTTTTTCAAAAAAATCCGCATCCTGATTTACGTTCAGCCCCATTCCGCAGATGACATTGTTGTAAATTGCTCCGTTACAGGAACTTTTTAAGGTGCTTTCGCATAAAATACCACATACCTTGCGTTCAGAGCAGATTATATCGTTTGTCCACTTTATGCCTGCTTTGATACCGCTCAGCCGTTCAATCGCACGGCAGACCGCTACCGCACATATAACCGTAAGGTCGTGTGCGTTATCCGGTGCCTTTATAAGCATTGAAACAGGGAGCATATCACGGGTAGCAAGCCATGTGTTGCCGATTCTGCCCTTACCGCAGCTTTGCAAATCTGCTGTCACTACCGTTCTGTCGGGAAGCTCGTCGGCGTGTTCCTTAAGATAGGTGTTGGTTGACGGTAAGGTGTCAAATGTCAATAAAGGACAGCCGGCTATATTACTGCTTATCTGCATGGTAATCAAGCGCAACTATGTTCATTGTGATTTTCTTGTTATCATCTATGGTGATTATACCGTATGACGGCGGACGTTTATCTCTCGGAGAATCAATGCTTCCGGGATTCATAACGTATATACCGTCGATAAGCTCGGTACGGTAAAGATGAGTATGACCGTAAAGCGCTATCTTACAGCCGTTCTGCTTGGCAACAGCGATAAGCGTATCAAGTCCCTGATGCACATGATGCTCGTGGCCGTGCACGCAAAGTATCTTGATGCCCTTTGCATTTGCGATTCTTATCGTTTTGTTGTCGGCAAAGTCACAGTTTCCCTTTACGAATAAAAAGCTCTTTTCGGGGTGAAGATTCCTTACATCGTTGAATTCGTGTTCGCCGTCACCCAGATGTATAAAAGCGTCGGCATCAAGATTATTCTCAACCACCGAATTCAGCTTATGAAATTCCTTGTGCGAATCGGATACTACTACAATTTTCATAATTTCTATCCTTTCAGTCGGGCAAGCCCGATACGGCTTTTATTGCCCACTTTGTTATTATAACACATAATGTGTAAAAAGAAAAGATTAGTATCCGTATTTTTAGAAATTCTACACAAAACAAAAACAACCTTTTGTATATTTTTACAAAAAAATATGAACTGAATATAACGTAAATATCCTTTTATCGTTGATTTTGGCAAAAAGTTCATAGGATACGGTTTTAGGGCAGTCTTAACGGGAATATATTTTCCGCATTGACAATATAATTTCAGGAGGCAGTTATGAATAACAACGTTGATTCAATGCTTGAGGCGGTCAGCAGTAAACTCGGCATCACACCTCAGCGTCTTAAAGAAGCGATGCAGAAGGGCGATATTTCGATAGCACTCGAAAAAATGCCGGAAAAAGATGCAAAAAAGCTAAAAAGCATACTCGGAAACCCGGAGCTTATCAAAAAAATGATGAAATCCGCACAGGCGCAGGAGCTGAAAAAATCTATGAAAAATCAGTAATGGACGGAGGGCAGTATGAGTGAGATAGATGATATTCTTAAAGCAATGCTGTCCGATAATAAAAACGAAAATTCAACCTCAGAAGAAACAAGCGGTACGGAAAACGAGGAAAAATTCACGACCGATACCGACAGCGATGATATTTTCGGCGGAATAAACATAGATATGTTTATGAAGATAGGCGAGATAATGTCAAAGATGAGCGAGCAGGACAGAAATACAGGTCTGCTGCTTGCTCTGAAGCCTCACCTGAGAGAAGAAAACAGGGCAAAAATAGATACGGCGGTAAAGCTGTTCAGGCTGATTTCACTGCTTCCCTATCTTAAAGACAGCGGTCTGTTTGATAATCTACTATGAAAAGGAGTAAATTTATGGAATGGAGTAATATAAGAATGTCAAAAGCCGAATTTGAGCGTTTGCAAAAAGAATATGCCGAGGCGGCAATAAGAACAGCCGAAAAAGCAAAGCTCAGTTACGATGCGGATGAACCGAAAGAAGAAATTCCGAAAGCCGAAAATATCGCTGTGGCAATATCACACCTTCCAAACCTGGAAGAAGAAAACGTGAACGAAACAATAAAGCCCGATACGGCAAAAATCGCAACAGTGCAGGTAAAAATTACCGAAGCCGAAAGCGAGATTACGGCTTCTGACACTGAAGATGAAAATAAAGAAAGCGAAGAAGCCGAAACAAATATTTCCGTAAATGAAGAAAAATCTGCCGAAAACACGGATACAGCCTATACTGACGACAAACAGCAAAATTCATCAGCCGGCAGCACAGATGATGAAGAAAGCAACGCCGAACTCAACAGCGATAAGTTTGATAATACTGCCGATTCCGAAATTCCCGACAAAACCGAAAATCACACTGTTGACGAAATACTGCGCAGCTTTGAAAGCACTTTTATGAGTGAAGAGGAAGCAGATAAAAAGATAGAAGATTTTTCTAAGCCCGTTTCAGACTCCTGTCCTGCCCCGGACTTCAATGCAAAGATACATAACCATAATAACAATCAAGATAAAAGCGGAAAAACCTGCGGATGTGAACGATGCCGCTGTCAGAACGGCGGTCGTATGCAGGAGAAGGGCGGGCAAAAACCGAACTGAAATTCAGCCCGCAGTACCGATATGGATATTATAGGCAAGCTGATGAAGGATGACGACTTGATGAAGGTTGCCGCTGTAGCATTTATCTTATGGCGTGACCACGCCGATTACAAGCTGATTCTGGTACTTTTTTATGTATTTTTCATGAAATAGCACTTGCATTTTCCGCCGTCTTAGTTTATAATACCAGTATGTAAACGATGTCAATCAATTTACAATTCCGACAAACAGGAGGTATTTTATGGCTAAGTGGTTGGAAAATGCAATTTTTTACGAGATATACCCGCAATCCTTCAATGATACAAACGGTGACGGTATCGGAGATTTTCAGGGTATAATCGAAAAGCTGGACTATATCAAGGAAACGGGCTTCAACGCAATATGGATGAACCCTTGCTTTGATTCGCCCTTCGGTGATGCGGGCTATGATGTAAGGGACTATAAAAAAGCCGCCGCAAGATACGGAACAAACGATGATTTAAAGCGACTTTTCGATGAGTGCCATAAGCGTGGGATGCACATTCTTCTTGACCTTGTACCCGGTCACACTTCGGTAGAGCATGAATGGTTCAAAAAGTCGATGCTCCCCGAAAGCAACGAGTATACCGACAGATATATCTGGACAAGCAATATATGGGAACAACCGGAGGGTCTTAACTGTATAAGAGGCATATCGGACCGTGACGGCAGTGCCGCAGTCAACTTCTTCTCATCTCAGCCTGCTCTGAACTACGGCTATGCCTAAGTATGCTTATCAGCAAAAGCCTACAGACCCCGGACCTATGGCGACAAGAGCCGCAATCAAGGATGTTATGAAGTTCTGGCTTGACATGGGCTGTGACGGTTTCAGAGTGGATATGGCAGGCTCGCTTGTAAAATGCGACCCTGAATATAAAGAAACAATCAAGCTATGGCAGGATATAACGGGTTATCTTAAGAGCGAATATCCCGAAGCCGCTATGGTATCGGAGTGGGGAGAGCCACAATATTCGCTGCAGGGCGGTTTTGATATGGACTTTTTACTGCACTTCGGTCCTGAGGGCTACAACTCGATGTTCAGAAGCACTGAGCCATTCTTTTCAAAGAGGGGCAAAGGTACTCCCGCAATCTTTGCCGAGCAGTACAACGGCTATCACGAAAAGGCAACGACAGGCGGCGGACTTATCTGCATTCCGTCAGGCAATCACGATATGGACAGACTTGCAAGAGGCAGGGATGAGGACGAGCTGAAATGCTGTTTTGCTTTCCTTCTCACAATGCCCGGCGCACCGTTTGTATACTACGGCGATGAGATCGGAATGAATTATGTTGAAGGTCTTGTATCGGTAGAGGGCGGCTATAACCGCACCGGATCAAGAAGTCCTATGCAGTGGGACAGCACCGCAAATGACGGATTTTCAACTGCGGACAAGTCACAGCTTTATATAAAGCAGGATGACGCACCCGACAGACCTACTGTCGAAAAGCAGATGCTCGATGAAAAGTCGCTCTACAACGAGATAAAGAAACTGATAAAGCTAAGAAACGAAAATTCCGCACTTCACAATCTCTCAGCTTTTGAATTTGTCAGCAGTGACGGTTATCCGCTGGTATACAAGAGAAGCAGCGACAAACAGACGGTTTATGTGTTCATCAATCCGTCCGATAAGGTCGTAACTGTCAATGCAGATTATGCAAATGGCGGAAAGGCAATTTACACGCTCGGCGAAAACGGCTCTGTAAAGGCAGATGCAGTTACCGTTCCCGCAAGCGGTGCAATTTTTGTTGAGGTATAAATAATCATATATAAAAGCAAAGCCGCACAGATGGATGACCCTTCTGTGCGGCTTTTATTTATTCGGTTTTTGCCTGTTCTTTTTCCTTCTGCACCTGCTCTTTCTTTATCTTGGTGCTCTTGATAACCTTCTGACGTGAGAATTCCTCACGTTCCTTTTCTTCAAGAGAGTTTGAGATAAATCTGACCTGTGCCTCGTACTTCGGAATAATTATATTCTTCAGTGCGTTGGCACGTTTCTGCGTCTTTTTTATAGCAACGGCGAGCCTGTATATACTGTTTTCAATCTCGGCGAGTACGACTGTCAGCTTTTTTGTTTCATTAAAGCAGATATAAGCGTTGTCAAGATATGAATTTGTCATTGCAATATCATACTGCGGAACTATAGGCTTATCGGGAAGCTCAACTGTAGGAAGCTCAACGCCCATAACGCTTCTGAAAGATATTTTAAGATCAGTTTCTTCAGGTACAAACTGCGTCAGCGTTGATACCGAGCCCAGCGTAATGTTAGCCTTCTGTAAGGCGGCATAAGCCTTTTCATAGGTCTGCTCGATATTTCCTCGCACCAGCTTTGATTTATCGGTCAGTGCCACCATTTCTCTTATCAGAACGTTACGCTTTCTGTCCATAAGCTCAAAGCCCTGCTTTGCCTGCTGTAAAGAACGTTTAGCCTTGATAAGATTGCCTTTGGTCGGGAAAACCTGTTCAGCCATACACTCACCTGCCTTTCATATAGTAACTGTTATATAAATCTCTTAGCATTTTCGGGGTGATAATGTTCTTTTATAAGCTGTTCGTTTACACGGTCAAGTTCGCTTGCGGGAAGAAGCGAAAGCAGATCCCAAGCAAGATCCAGCGTTTCGTCCATAGAACGATTCTCATCGAAGCCCTGATTGAGAAAGTACTTTTCAAACATCGTGCCGAACTTCATAATCGCCTTATCCGATGCGGAAAGCTCGTCTTCGCCGATAACCGATGCAAGCGCTCTTGCATCCTGCACTCTTGCATAGCAAGCAAAAAGCTGGTTTGAAACATCGGCGTGATCCGCTCTTGTGTACTGTTCTCCTATGCCGTCCTTCATAAGACGTGACAGCGAAAGCAATACGGAAAGTCCGGGATAAATTCCTGTCTGGTCAAGGTTTCTGTCAAACACTATCTGACCCTCCGTGATATATGCCGTAAGATCGGGTATAGGGTGTGTAATATCATCATTAGGCATTGTAAGTATCGGTATCTGCGTAACAGAGCCTGTACTGCCCTCTACTACACCTGCTCTTTCATACATAGAGGCAAGGTCGGAATAAAGATAACCGGGATAACCCTTTCTTCCCGGAATCTCTCCCTTTGATGAAGAGAACTCACGCAGAGCCTCACAGTATGAGGTAAGGTCGGTCATGATAACGAGTATGTGCATATTCTTCTCAAACGCAAGATATTCCGCCACAGTAAGCGCACATCTGGGTGTCAGGATACGCTCTATGATAGGATCGTTCGAGAGATTAAGGAACATACAAACACGCTGTATAACACCGGTTTCCTCAAAGGAACGTCTGAAATACTCTGCAACGTCATTCTGAACGCCCATTGCGGCAAATACAACCGCAAAGTCCTTTCCCTCGCTGTCTGCAATCTTAGCCTGCTTTACTATCTGCACCGCCAGCTTGTTATGCGACAGACCGGAGCCTGAGAATATAGGCAGTTTCTGACCTCTGATAAGCGTCATAAGCGCATCTATTGAGGAAATACCCGTGTGTATATAGTTTCTGGGATAAGAACGTGCAACGGGGTTCAATGCACGGCCGTTTATGTCGCCGTATTTCTGCGGAAAGACTTCGCCAAGTCCGTCAATCGGCTTGCCTGCGCCGTTGAACGTTCTGCCGAGCATTTCGGTAGAAAGCGGGATCTCAAGCGGCTTTCCCGTAAAGCTGATTTTTGTATTTGTGAGCGAGATGCCGTTTGTACCCTCAAACACCTGCAAGACAACTTTATCGCCCTGCATTTCAACGACACGGCCTAAACGCTTTGTGCCGTCCTCCAGCTTTATCTCTGCTATCTCATCATAAGAAACACCTTTGGCACCCTCAAGGCAGACAAGCGGTCCGTTTATTTCACTCAGTCCTGCATATTGAATCATAAAATAATCTCCTATCGGGTTTAATCATCGGCAAACTTGCTGTTTATCATATCAAAATATTCGTCAAACATTTCGAGCTTGTCATTAGGTATATCGTACTTCATCTTTATCAGTTTATCGAAGAAACCGTATGAGATTATCTCCGATATGGGCTTACCGCCGTTTATAGCGTTCAGCGAGTTGTGATAAAGAAGTAAGATTGCTTTCATCATCAGCTTCTGCTTTTCGAGCGGAACGAATGTATCGTCCTTATGGAAAGCGTTCTGCTGTAAGAAGCCTACTCTTATAATACGGGCGATTTCTATTATCAGCTTCTGGTCGTCAGGCAGAACATCCGCACCAATCAACTTTACAATCTCCATAAGGTTGTTCTCTTCAACCAGTAAGGTCGATATTTCCTGTCTGTAGCGGCAGAATTCTTCGCCGACGTGTTCATTGTAATACTCGGCTAAATCGTCGCTGTACTCCGAATAGCTCATATTCCAGTTGATAGCCGGATAGTGTCTTGCATAGGCAAGATTCTTGTCGAGTGCCCAGAAGCAACGGACGAAACGCTTTGTATTCTGCGTTACAGGCTCAGAGAAGTCCGATCCCTGCGGAGATACGGCGCCGATAATCGTAACACTGCCCTCTCTGCCGTTCATCGTTTCGACATAACCTGCACGCTCGTAGAATTCGGAAAGTCTTGACGGAAGATATGCCGGGAAGCCTTCTTCAGCAGGCATTTCTTCAAGTCGTCCGGAAATTTCACGCAGTGCCTCCGCCCAGCGTGATGTTGAATCCGCCATTATAGCAATATGATAACCCATATCACGATAATACTCGGCAAGCGTGATACCCGTATAGATAGATGCTTCACGGGCGGCTACGGGCATATTTGACGTGTTCGCAATAAGCACTGTTCTGTCCGTCAGCGGACGGTTCGATTTCGGGTCGATAAGCTCGGAGAATTCCTCAAGCACCTGAGTCATCTCGTTGCCACGCTCACCGCAACCGATATACACGATAATATCCGCATCGCACCACTTTGCAAGCTGATGCTGAGTCATCGTCTTACCTGTACCGAAACCGCCGGGTATAGCGGCTGTACCGCCCTTTGCAAGCGGTAACACGGTATCTACTATACGCTGTCCGGTAATAAGCGGCTTTGAAATCGGCAGACGCTTATTTATAGGTCTTGGCGTTCTGATAGGCCACTTCTGTACAAGAGTAAGCTCCTGCACCGTTTCTTCATCTATCCTTAGTTTTACTATCACATCGTTGACCTTATACTTGCCGTCAGGCGCAACATATTCTACTGTACCTTCAGTATAAGGAGGTACCATACATCTGTGCGTAATAAGCGGCGTTTCGGGACACTGCGCATATATATCTCCGCCGTGCAGTTTATCGCCGACCTTTACAGTCACTGTGACATCAAATTCACGTTCTTCATCGAGTGCGGCTATTGCACTGCCCTCAGTAACATATACGCCGCTGAGCGCCGTCATAGCTTTAAGCGGACGCTGGATACCGTCATAAATATTGGATATTATGCCCGGTCCGAGCGTTGCGCTCATAGGTGTTCCTGTAGGCTCTACGGGGTCGCCCGGCATAAGTCCTGCCGTACCCTCATAAACCTGAATCGTTGTCATTTCATCGGTTACGCCGATTACCTCTCCTATGAGCTTGCTCTTACCGACCATTACCATCTCACGCATTGAGAATGATTTTGTATCCCTGACCTTTACAACGGGTCCGTTAATCGCATAAATACAGTTCATTGCACCCCCTCCCGTTATAGTGACAGTTCGCCGTGCCCTGCCACAAAAGCCTTTCGCTCCTGTTCTAAAGCAAGGTCAAGCGTATAGTCGATATATATATTTTCCGACGGATAGTAAACAGACAATCCGCCAAGCTCGATATTACGGTCAACAGCAACACCGACACCGTACTTTTGTGCTATATCATCGGCAAGCCGTTTATCATTTCTGCCGACGTTTATCACGCAGTCTTTGCTGAAAGCCTGCTCTTTGTCTGCTTTTTCGGCAAGAGCGGTCATAAAGTCGTTATATTTATCGCTCTTTGCAAATTCTTCAAGTTTATTCTTAATATCTTCAAACAAGCTGTCTACAAGCCCGCACCTGTGAGCAAGCACCGACTTATGTGCGGCAAAGTCGCTCTTTGATAATTCCTTTGCGTAAAGAGTATGGGTCTTCTGTCTGTCCAGTGCGACCTCGTTTTCTTCACTGCGTCTGTACTGCTCTCTTGCCTGCTCTGTCAGCTCGTCAGCCTGCTGCTGTGCCTTGCTGATTATTTCTTCCGCTTTTTCCTGAGCGTCGGAAAGAATTGAATTGCCCAGCTTTTCTATTCTGTCCTGAACTTCCGGCATACAGCTGCTCCCTTCTGATTAATTATAGTTTCAGTCCTATTGCATCACGCACATAGCCGTCAATGGATTTGCTTATATCCGATGTTCCGTGTCGGTCGGGTATCTCCACTATCAGTGGCTTTGTGCTGTTCAGTTTCATATCATACACTGTCTGTTTGCACATATTGATGAGCTTTTCCGTCATAAGTACAACGCCGATATCTTTATCAGCCTTTGCTTTTTCCAGTGCATCCGTGACTTCTTCGGGTCGGCTTACTACTATGCCTTCAATCCCTGCAAGACGCATACCCATCTGTGTATCTGTGTTGTCACTGATAAGAAAAAATTTCATTTTTCAGTACCTTTCGGCTATTATGAATAAAGGATAAGTATCGAAATCAGAAGTCCGTAGATAGCGACACCTTCGCCGAGTGCAACGAAGATAAGAGCCTTCGTGAAGTTCTTGTCGTTTTCTGCGGTAGCTCCGATAGCAGCAGGAGCGGCACCGCCTACGGCAATACCTGTACCGATTGTCGCAAGACCTGTTGCGAGTGCCGCACCGAGATACTTAAGTCCGTCGCCTACGCTGAGTGCTGTCTGTGCGGCTTCTGCGGCACCTTCAGCCGAAGCAAACGCAAAAAGCGGTACGAATACGCTCATCATGACCATAACGCCGATAAACGAGCCTGCATTTATAAGTATAGCTTTTCTTGTCTTTAAGGGCTTACCCTCTTTTCTTCTCTTCAGCATTACAAAGAACGGCAACATAATCAGTGCCAGCGCAAATAAAGGCAGTAAAAACAGTAACATTTTTCAGTTCCTCCCAAAATTAATTCAAATTAGCCTTAAGCGGCTCAAAGCTCTTTCCGTCGCTTACATAGAAACGACCGAATATCTCATAAAATTCAAGTCTTAATACCTGAATGCCTACAAGGAATCCCTCCATACCGATTACGAAAGCGTTTCCGAGTATCTGTACAATCACGGTACCGACACCTCCGTCACCTGCCAGCACTCCTACGACCAGCATCATACCTGCGTGGCTAAGGATAAATCCGCCTACACGGAGGAATGACATTGTGTTTGTAAGATACGAAAGACAGGTTTCGAACAGCTCGATGACACCTTCAATAATGAAGTTGCCGACAGACTTTTTCTCCTTCGGCTTATCCTTATCGTTCTGAACGGGTCTTCCGGGTGATGTAAGCTCTGCGGGCATCTTCATACGTTCAAAATAAAGGCCTGCAAATATATCATCCACCATCGCCCTGTGCTGTTTTGATACAAAATAAACGCCGTAGACGTTATCGTCGTTTTCGGTGATAGGAATGAACACAAATTCCTTGTCGGTAAAGTATCCCAGCTTGTCGTAGCTTTCACGGGGCATCTTTCCGTAAACCGCACGGACAAATTTCAGATCGTTCAGCTTTTCGAGGTCTTCTCTTGTTTTTCTGAGCAATTCTTCGCTCATCGTATCGGAAGCCATAATTGCCGCATCGGCAACCGTCTTATGCTTTAAATTGACAACGTTGCGTTTTATCGAGTTTGCGACAAGGTGTGCAAGAGGCTCTTTGAACATCATAACACCGAGCGGCAGTATCACCAGAAGAAGTATATACGGCAATGTGAACATCTCAATTCCGAATCCGAGTTGAAGCCCTGCCGCCGCTACGACTGCGATATAGAATATCATACCGGTTATGCCGTTTGCTCCGAACAGTGCGGAGGAATAATCCTTGCGCCTGAATGACAGCACGATATTCATTGTCATTGAAACCACTATCAATATGACACCTATCGCAAGCGCCGCTATAAGCAGATAGGTTGAGATCTGGAATATGCTGTTCGGCTTTCCGAGTACAGAGTAAAGCGGTTCGATATGGAAGAAAGGCTTTATTATATCTTCATTTCCGAATACCGAGCCGTAAAGGCAGCCGAATATCGCCGAGCTTATGCCGATACGCTCCATTATGGGACCGAGTTTTGCTTTCTTCCACTTTGTGAGTATAAATCCGAAAAGCGAGATTACAAGCCCTTGTCCGAGATCGCCGAACATTATGCCGAATATCAGCATATACGTTATAGCGACATACGGTGTCGGGTCGATGCCCGTGTATGACGGCAAGCCGTACATATTGACGAACATCTCAAACGGTCTGAACAGCCGGTTGTTTCTGAGTTTTGTCGGAGGCTTCATTCTGTCATCAACGAAATACTTATTTTCCTCGATAACAATATCCGATACACCCGACAGATGCTCCCTGAACTTTTCTACTTCTCTTGTCGGAACAAAACCCGCCATATAGAATTTATTGTTGATTACCGAAACCTGACTTCTAAGCTCATAGCTGTTGTTAAGGAAAATCAGCTTGCTGCGCACCTTTTCAAACTGCGTTTCTTCATTTTTCTTTATGACCGCAAGCTCTTCCTTTACATCCTTCAGCTTTGTTTCCAGTTCCTTAAGCTGTCTGTTAAGTTCAGCGGCGGCTGTTTCTCCGTCACCGTGAAGGAAGTCCGGTAAACGTATCCGCTCAAAATAAAGGCTTCTGAAAATATCGTCTATCTGTACGCTTTCTTCCACCGGAGCAAAATAAAGCCCCCAGACATAACCGTCCTTTTCTTCAAGCGGCTCAAACACAAAGCCTTTTTCGCTGTAGAAATCGAGCTTCGTATAGCTTTCCGACGGCAATTTGCCGAAACGTATCTTGACATGCTTACAGCTGAACAAATCCTTGAAATCAACGTTTAGATTTGACAGGTTTCCGACCTGCCTTAATACATGGCTGTATTCGTCTATTGATTTCTCAAGATCGTTCTTTTGCTCTATGACAGGCATCACACGCTGTTCAAGTTCCGTGAAATACATATCGAAGTCATGGATCGCCTCCATCTGTATATCGTCATACGAAACGGTTTTGTTTTTTATCCCAAGCCCGACGGACAATACATCCGCTCGTTTCATAAGACCGCCGTAAATGTCCTTGTCTTTCAGCGTCTTGAAATGTGCGGAGCCGTAGGTCATGGTATAAAATGACGGCTCAATGTGAAAGCATTTCGTTTCGCAACATCGTACAAGAGTTTTATTGACTTTTTTGAGAGGTCCGCTGACCGATATAAGTGACATCTTCTCAACTGCCATTATATCATTCCTTTCGCTGTATATTTGCTCTATAATATCAGCATTTTTTCTATCTGTGACGGCTCGAGCGAGTACCTTACGCCCTCTATCACAGTTGTTAAATTTCTGTTTTCGATCTGCAAAAGCTCAGTCAGTGAATATATAACCGTGCTGTCGCACTGTGACAATGCAAGCTTTGCGTCATAATAACGTTTGTTTGACGTATATACCGCCGTTTCTATGTCCGTTGCCTGCTCCTCGTTAATATCCTTGAAATAAGGAAGCTTCAGCAGAAGTGGAAGTATCGGCTCGTTATCGGCTTTCGTCAGTATCTGTTCCATCGTCTTTTTATCGAATCTGTCGCAAAAAGGCAGAGTATGCGCAACCACATCTTCGGTTAACATTTTGAAAAGCCCTTTCAGCCGATAGCATATTTTGATATTGTACATATCGCAACGTCTGCGGATACATTTTTCTACTTCAGTGCGTTCACTGCCGGACATATCCTTTTTTATACGGGAAAAAAGCGTTGTATAAAGATATTTTGTAAGCTCATAATCAACAGAAACAATGGGCGGAAATACCTTAGTTCCGTCGGAAAGAGGAGCAAGAACGTCATAATACGGCGTACCCTTCAGAACATCCAGTATTTCATCAAATGTTCTTGCTTTTGAAAGTGCCCGAATATCGTAAGAGCAGATATTCGTCAGATAACCCGGAAAGCCCAGAATGAACAGATCGTAAACGCCTGCGCCGATATACATTGCGGCATTGATGATCTGTTTTATTTCCTCCTGTATAAGCAGAAAATCATAGAACTTGTTTTTACTGCCCGGACAGAATTTTCTCAGCTCGTCATATATTCTGAAAAGACGTTTTTCCATCAGCCTTTCAGCCTGACTTCGCCTTACCGTATTGTCAACCGCTGAAAAATCCTCACAGAAATCGCCGTATGTTTTCAGCTGAGCCACGATCTCACCGACATTTGCCTTTGAGATCAAGGTCTTATATTCATCAAGACCCAGAAGCCCGCCGTACTTGGCTCTTGCTTTGGCAATGACCGCCGCCGAACCTGCCGACATGAAATCACCTCCGAATACTTATGCTATGCTGTCATTCAACCGAAATGATATTTTTATATATCTCGTCTGTCCATTTATCCCTGTTCTTCGAGAATTCATCGTCAAGACGCTTAATGACAGCGTTGCACTCGGCTACAGTCGCAGAGCAATGCTCTTCACCGCTCTTTTTAAGCTCATCGTGATAGCTGTTTATCTTGTCACTGCGTTCTTCTTCGCAGACGATACGTTCTTTTTCACGGAGAGCCGCCGCATCCGAAAGAATGGCTTCGGCTTTTTTGTTTGCCTTAGCAACTATTTCTTCGGCGTGCTTCTCATAAGCGATAATCTCGCTGATTACATCCATCGGAACACCACCTTTCAGTAGGCATAAATCTAAAATCATAATTAAGTTTACTACAATTATTCACAAAAAACAAGCCGAATTATTACCAAAAAGACTTTGAAAAATTTGTATGATAATATCATTGACAAGACTTTTTCCTGTCGAACGCAAATGTCAAGATATTGAAAAACCGCAGGATGCCCTGCGGTTCAATGTTAGTTTTTAAGACTCTGTAAAGGTGCCGGAATACGTCCGCCTCTTGAAATGAATTTTGACGAGGAGAACTTGCTGAGCTTCATTACCGGACCGCTTCCGAAAAGACCGCCGAACTCAAGCGTATCGCCCTCCTTCATTCCTATTGCGGGAATTACACGGACTGCCGTTGTCTTTGAGTTTACCATACCTATAGCGGCTTCGTCTGCGATGATTGCCGAGTATCGGCGGATGTATCGCCGGGAACGGCTATCATATCAAGACCGACAGAGCAAACGGCTGTCATGGCTTCGAGTTTTTCTATTGATAATGCGCCACGGTTTACAGCGTCTATCATACCTGCATCCTCTGATACGGGGATAAATGCGCCTGAAAGACCGCCTACGCTTGAGGACGCCATTACGCCGCCCTTCTTTACCGCATCGTTCAGCATCGCAAGTGCGGCTGTTGTACCATGTGCGCCGCAGCTCTCAAGACCGATTTCCTCAAGGATATGCGCAACGCTGTCGCCGACTGCGGGGGTAGGAGCAAGTGAAAGATCAACGATACCGAAGGGTACGCCGAGCATCTTGCTTGCCTCAGCACCTACAAGCTGACCCATACGGGTGATCTTGAATGCGGTTTTCTTTATCTGCTCTGCGACCTCGCTTATGCTTGCGTCAGGCATCTTGGAAAGTGCGGAACGAACAACGCCCGGTCCGCTTACGCCGACATTAAGAACGCAATCCGCCTCGCCGACACCGTGGAACGCACCTGCCATAA
>SAMEA104315429__coassemble_969_pt1 | contig 15699 bp, 11 predicted proteins | sample SAMEA104315429__metabat2_high_PE_024 | metagenome-assembled genome bin SAMEA104315429 (sample SAMEA104315429) | gut metagenome | biome: Monkey gut; feature: monkey-associated habitat; material: faeces | place: China | collected 2013 | reverse complement strand
TAAAAATCAGAGCAACAAAATGCCGTTCTACTGCGCTAACAATATCGTTAATGCGATTCTGTGGGATAAGTCGAATACCGCTGAAGAATCGGGCGTGACGCTTAACTGTGATGCAAGCCTTAGTAATGACATTCCGGTAGATGATGTTGATTTATGCTGTCTTATTGTCAATATGCTTGATAATGCGATTAGGGGAGCGAAAGCGGCAGAAGACAATAAAAGTATCTGCATAAAGATAAAAGAGGAGAACGGGAGAATATATATTTCTGTTTCAAATTACGCCGATATGCCCGACTTTGAAAGCACAGAGAAACTGCCCAGCACAAAGGCAAACAAAAATCACGGCTACGGCACGGAGATAATACGGAATATAGTGCAGAAATATGACGGCGATGTGCTGTTTACCTGTAAGGACAGGAAATTCAGCACGGCTCTTTCGATAAGGAAAGGCGAACGTGAAATAGAAGATATATAAGTTTTAGGGGGGATCAGTATGACGACAGTACCGCTGATAGTGGAACTGTTATTTAGATTTATTCCGTCAACGCTGTTGGTGTTCGGATTTATCGAAATCAATCTTACGGCTAAGTATAACAAGTATATTCAGCTGATTTTGGTAAGTGCGGTTTATCTGACGGTTGGGATGTTCGGATATTGGATGAGAGAAAAGTATAATGTAGAAATACTTGATTTTGTAATTGCTGTTATTCTTGTTATCTGTTATAGTCTGTTTTTTCATACGGATTCAACAGGATATAAGGTGTTTATCGGAACTCTTGTTTATCTTTCGCTGATTATATTTGATACCGTTACATCGGTAGTGATTTTTGTGCTTTTCCCGAATCTGAATCTTAAAATGGGGCATGTTACATATCAGTCTTTGCTTGTAGCCGATGTTGACCTTATAATATACGGTATTCTGATGTATCTTGAGTATTGTATAATCAGAGGAGTGCGCAATAAGAAATCTATCAACAAGCGTGCAGTGATTTTTATGCTTTTTCCGACAAGTCAGGTTCTTATATTGAGTGTAATAATAAAGCTCATTATGGCTAACACTGATAATGCAACACCTGAAATTATGTATTTCACACTGATTTGCGTTGTAATCTGTGTAATAAGCGACATTCTCTGCTATCGTGGCCTTATCCAGAATTCACAGCTGTATGAAACGAAAATGAGAAACGAACAGCTTGAATATGAACGTAGCACGCAGTACCGCTATTACGAAAAAATCAACGAGCTTCAGCACGAGATAATGAAGTACCGCCACGATTTCAACAACGTTCTTACAACGGCGATGAACCTGTACACCTATCCCGATACAGCCGAAAAGGGAAAGGAAATGCTCGATGAACTCAGCCGTAAAAATCAGAGCAATAAAATGCCGTTCTACTGTGCTAACAATATCGTTAATGCGATTCTGTGGGATAAGTCGAATACCGCTAAAGAATCGGGTGTTACGCTTAACTGCGATGCGAGCCTTAGCAATGACATTCCGGTAGATGACGTTGACCTTTGTTGCTTAATTGTCAATATGCTTGACAATGCGATAAGGGGAGCGAAAGCGGCAGAAGACGATAAGAGCATCGGAATAAAGATAAAAGAGGAGAAGGAGAGAATATATATTTCTGTTTCAAATTATGCCGATATGTCCGACTTTGAAAGCACAGAGAAACTGCCCAGTACAAAGGCAAACAAGAATCACGGCTACGGCACGGAGATAATACGGAACATAGTGCAGAAATATGACGGCGATGTGCTGTTTACCTGTAAGGATAGAAAATTCAGCACGGCATTGTCGATAAGAATAAAAGGAAAAGATCAAGAATGATAATACTGATATGTGACGATGATAAAAACTGCCTCGCAAATGAAGAAAAATACATAAGGGATAATACCGAAGCGGTACCCGAATGCTTCCTCAGCGGAAAGGAGCTTTTAAAAAGGCTCAGCGCAGGCACTGAGGATATAACGGCTGTTTTTATGGATATTGAGCTTAACAATTCGGAAAACGGAATTATGGTCGCTGAGCAGATAAGCAATCTGTATCCGGATATAAGAATAATATTCCTGACGGCATATTCGCTCAAATACTGTGAGGAGATTTTTCTTACAGGGAAGAATCTTGTTCCGTTTGCATTGGTTGACAAACAGAATCTTGATGTGAATCTGAAAAGAGCAATGGATAAGCTGAGAACAGCGCTTGATTCCGATAAGGAGAAAAGCAGGATTGCCGTAACGGTTAATTCGGAAACGCTTTTCATAGAGCCGATGCAGACTTTATACCTTGAGAGCAATGCCCATACCCTTATTATAGTTACATCGGGCGAAAACAAGTCTGTAAGAAGCAAGCTGTCCGATGTGCTTGAGGCTTTTCCGCCGTATTTCATACAGTGCCATAAAAGCTATGCGGTGAATATCCACCATATCGTTTCGTATACAACAAAACAGATTGAGCTTGACAGCGGTGTAATAATTCCTGTAAGCCGTAAATTTTCGCTGTCTGTCCGTGAAAAGATGCTCAGGCATGAATGCGGAATATGAAAACCGCCCTGCTTTCGCAGGGCGGTTTTCGCTTAAAACTGTGCTGTTGTTACGTTTGATTCGCTGTTTGCAGAATCGGCAGTGTCGTATTCGTCCGACAGGTTATCCTCAATCCACTTAGCCATCATCAGCGGTGAGAGTATGATGTCCATAGTCTTCTGTTCACCGTCGCTGACGCTTTCCATAGTAACGATCTCGCCCTTTTCACGTCCCTCACTGCCTATTATATCGTAGGTCAGCTGACAACGGTACTTGATGGAGCAGAGCAGGAATTCGGGAGGAATAACCTCACAGCTTGCAATCTCGTCAAGCCATACGAAAGGACTCATTCCGCCTATGCTTATATCCTCGATAATCCAGCCGCTTGCCGCATAGGAATCGTTAGCGCACATATAAAGAGAGAATTTGAACTTTTCTTCTCTGTCGTCCTTGAACAGACCGACTTCAAAGCTCTTTATAACGTAGTTGTTTATAATGCTTGATTCAAATCCGCAGCAGGAGCAGGTACCGCCGTAGCCAAACATCGTGCCGTTAATATCCTTTGCAAAATAGTTGCGGTAAACACGCAGGTTTGAAAGGCTGCGGAGCGATTTGTATCTTGTACGCAGGTACTGAAGCTCCTCGGCGGTAATTGACGGCAGAGGCTTATAGTAGTACGGAATCTGGTCAAGAAGTACCTGATTCGGTTCTTCGGTGCTTGAGTAGAACTGGCTGAGAACGTTGTTGTTCTCGCCTACCAGCAGATATTCGACATATTTTGCAAATTCGGGTTTGGTGCAGTCGTCACGGAGTATAACATACTTAGTGATGTTCTGACGTTCCTCATCACTTATCGGGTCGTTTATATCTATGATACGGATAATCTTGTCTTTTTCGCCGAGAAGTGCGATACGGGGGATTTTAAGGTCACAGATATAAAGGTTAGGCATAGTTGCCGATACCTTTTCATCTGTCAGATTGCTCTCACGCAGAAGGCTCATAAGCGAAGCCTTTTCGAACGAATAGCCGGATTTCATGAACGGGAAGTCGAATACACGTCCGTTGAACATTCCGCAGTTGATAAGCGCATAAACGTCGCCGATTATCTCAAGAAGGTCGGCGTTGGTGATACTGCTCGGTATCATGAACTGTTTGCCGTATGCGGCAAATCTGAACTTCTTGTTAATATCAAGCTGGAGCGTGATGTCACTGCCCTGCGATTTCATCTCACGCAGGAAGGTCATAGTATCCTTGCCCTGTGTGAAGGTGTTTATCAGCATATTTATGACTTCGTTGTATATCTGGTGATTCTCGAAGCTGTTCTTGTGTGCCACAATGCAGTCATAAGCCCGCTTGAGATTATGCACCGTCATTCTTGCAACGTCAAAGTTATGGGTGATGTCACGGTAGTGGACGTTGAACTGGTAGTATCTCATTCCTATCTTATAATCCTGACCGTACATCGTATCGAACAGACCGAGCGCTCCGATAAGTGCGTCCTCATCGGCAACAGCGTCATTTATAACATACTTGCCGAGTTTAAGGCTGACTATACTTCTGAAGCCGAAGCTAAGGTCGAAGTCTTTGATAGCGGGATTTCTCTCGCTGTCAAGAACATATGTATTACCGTCAAAATTGAAGTTGTAGCAGAACTCTCTGCCTTCCTCGTCACTGTCCTCGTCAACCCACTTATAGCTTGCCATTATGATGTTTTCGGGCATATCCGATACATCCTTACGCATCTTGACAAGTTCGTCTTCGATATACTCGGTAAATGCCGAGCCGTTCTCATGCTCCTGCTTTGAAACGTGGTCGGTGAGCGAGAAGAAACCAATCTCTTTTACTTCGGAATACGGCATAGCCTCGCTTTTTCCGGGCAAAAGCAGTGAGATGCTGTTTTGGAAAACACTGCGCAGATCGCCTACCATAACGCTGGTAGAAAGATAATTGCTGAAGAATTCAAACACATAGTGCTTCGGACGCATATAATATTTGTCCGAATTCGTTCTCGGCAGCAGCTCGATAACGAAATAGCGTGAATACTTTTCAATCATATATTTGAGATCACGGTTTATAGCTTCCGAAACCTCCTCCTCACATTCGTGGCGGATGCCGGTTCTGTGGGTGGTAATATATGAGTTCGGCACACTGATGAAGAATGCCGACAGCTTTTCTTTGATGAAATCTTCTCCCGTTGACTTGATAAGACCTGTCAGCTCATAAGTGGAGAAGTAGTTGTATTTATCAAGCAGGACTTTTACCAGCGTGTCACGCTTTGCGGAAGAAACCGCAAACGGAATAAGATATACAAAGCCCTCGTTTTCGTGCCAGATAAATTCGATAACGCTTTTGCCGTTCTGTAAGAAACGCACTGTCGGGTCGTCGTCAGGCGTTTTCTGATAACGGATAACCTTATATACCGCAAGAGGCTTGCCCATATCCATAACGGCAACATTGAATGTGCGGTTGGGGTTTTCCGCTTCACCGAATCTGCCGAGCTGCTTCTTTCTGATAAATGCAAAGCAGAATTCGACAAGGTTTATATATTCGCCCTTGTGGATAGTGAGGTTTACGAGGTTTTCCTTGATCTTAGCCTGTTCTTCTTCGGAAACCTTGAAGACGATTTCTGTACCCTTGAAAACGGGTGCGGTAAGGTTAAGTTCTCTTATCTTGAGAATGCCCGCATCGTTTACTATTCTGAAATTGAAGTTGTTCGAACGGAGCTTCAGCCACTCAACGTTCATAAATACGCTCTTTGAGCCTACGCCGAAACGACCCTCACGGGATTTGTCGCCGTCGCTTCTGCCGATACTGAGATAATAAAGTATCTGCTCAAGCGTAAAGCCGTCCTCGTTGTATGTGAGCCTTACTTCGCCGTTCTGCTCAAAGTTGAAAAGAACCTTGATGTCGGGGTCGGAGTAGTAACAGCCGAATGTGTTCTGTAACAGCTCTCTTATTATTGATTCTTTCGGATAGTCGCTTACGGACAGCGAAGCGTTATACGGTGTGCGTCCGCCGAATACCGAGTTGAAGTAGTCTTTGAACGGGGTGCTGTCGGCTTCACCTGTGTAAAGCAGGTTCTGCATCTTCATCAGTGACTGTTCCATCACTTCACGGTTCTCGTTTGCGTGCGCCTGATAAAAATCGCCTAAAAGTCCCGCAATTTCTTCGTTACGAAAAGCCTCCACCTTACATCACTCCCTCGTTATATTTTTTCATGAATTGTCTGAATGTTTCCTGTATCATAAAGTTATCGGTAAGATAACGCCAGGAGTTGAGAAGCACAGGCATCTTTACCGTATCGGGCAGCATATTTACGCATAAGCGCAGTTCCGCATTCTTGTTATCTGTGATAAAGTTCTCAAAAGCCTTTTGAGCAGCTTTTATGCCTGCCGAAATATCAAGCGTGGAGCATTGCTCCTTATATGAATGGAACTGCTCGCTGTACAGACATTCCTCAAGCGCCGTTCCGCCGAGCGCAACTATATGCTGCTGATCGTCCAGGTAGAGCAGCGATCCGCTGAAGCGTTCCAGTGCTTCCTTTATCATAGGCTTCAGCACCTTTTCTTCTGTGGAGGTATTTTCCTTTATTCTGTTTTCAAGACCGAATGCACGGTAGATTTTATCCAGCTTCAGTTTTGTATATTCGTGCGTCTTTGCCGCAGAGGAAATATCTATAGAGGGCGAAATGTTGTAATCGCTTTTGAATTGCGTTATTACATCATGGCAGTTTGAAACCTCGCCTGTGTAGGAGCAGACGTACTGCAGATCCCGTATAGCGTCGGTTATAAGCTGTGCGGCATTAGGAAGGTCGAAAAGCACGTTTCGTCCGGGAAGCCCCGCTACAATGCTCTTGTATATCTTTCCGAACAGAACCTTTGACAGCATTCTTGCGTCAAACAGATTGTTCTTGTCACACATAACTATGAATTCTCTTGATTGTTCGTTTCTGCCTCCGTGACGTGCGGCACGCTGTTCAAAGATAACAGGGCTGTCGGGAAGCTCGTAGTTGAATATATGGGTAAATCTCTTTACCTGAGGGTTTATCGAGCCGATTTTGTCAACTGTAAGCACTACTCTTGCATTGTCACGCACATCGTTTGTGAAATTATCGTAGCGTGTGTTGAATATGTCGCCTCTGTCTATTTTCAAAAGACCGTTTATATTAGGATAAAGAGCGGATATAACCTTCTTCAGATACTGGATGGTCGAGCCGGTAACGCAGTAAACGACCGCTCTGTTTTCCGAGCCTTTCAGCACCTCGTCCAGCTTTGTAAGGAAGCAGTCGAGCTTCTTGTCGACCTGACGAAGCTCCTGCACATCAGCTATATTATAGGAGGGCTTGGTGTAGGTTTTCTTTGCTTCCAGTCCGTATTCCTCAAAGACGTTACCGCCCTGTGCATAAAGAGGAAGGCCTGTCTTTATGTCGATAAGACGTCGTGAGTTCGAGATGAAATCCTGCGGGAATTCATATTCGAGCATCACAACATTTCTTTCTACCTCGCCGTTGTAGACCGATTTGTCATAATAACGCATTACCGGAGTGTAGGGGTTGAAGCAGATTGATTTTTCGTCAAAGCTGATGTCATCGACTGCATTGGCTTTACTTTCATCGGCAAGCAGTACCTTGACAAGCGATTTTATCTCATCGTAGCTCTGGTGATAACCGCACGGTACGGGGCTGAGAATGACGAGCTTGTTCGTTTTTGCTTTCAGATGCTCCGTGTAAAGTCCGCACTTTATGCCCGATGTGCTGAGGCCTGCGTCTATTATCACAAGGTCCCATGTAAGACCTGCGTCCGCAAATTTCTGCATCAGAGGATTGTCCGCCTCAAGCGCTTCTTCTGCAATTATATATGTATTTGATGCTTTTTCATTAAAATATGTGATAGCCTTAGACGAGCCTGAGATCATCTTGAAGTCAACGCCGTTATCGGTTACGACACAACGATACCAGCTGTGCATAAGGTGTCTGGGGCATATCAGCAGAATGTTCGGTGTCTGAACATCAAGCACCGTATCAAGTATACCTATCTGAGCCTTTGTCGCTTTATCCGAGCCGTATTCGTCAAGGACAAGACAAAAGCCGTATTTATTTAATTTTTCGTGAAAAGAACAGCTTATCGCACTTATGTCCTTGCCATAATACGATATCCATTTAATCTCTTCGGTATTCAACAAATCACCCTCCGCTCTCCTGCATCTGCCGACGCAGATTAAATAATATAACTATTATAATACATTTGAGCATTTTTTACAACAGATATTTCGCATTTTATAGAAAATAAATAAAAAATGAAGTGCGATTTTAGCAAAAAACAACAAACATATTTCCGGATTTATAAATACATTATTAAGAAAAAAAGTCAGTAATTCTTGGGTTTCGGTTCGACTTTACTTGACAAAAGCCGATAAATATAGTATTATACTGATATATGTCAAAGGGGAGTGGTGTGCTTGTATTTCGGTAGTGTCAGATTTTTCAAGCATCTTATTCTGACTGTAACGGCATTACTGATAATAGTGCCTACGGTGCTTTGTATATTGCTTGCGGTTGACAACAGCAAAAAGTCGGATGAGATAGACAGGCTGAATTCTCAGCTTTCGGCACAGTCACAGGTGTTACAGACATCGGACGATCAGAGCAGTACGTCTTCGGCGACAGAAAGCTCCGACAATGTTAAAGCGGAGCCTTCTGTGACCGAAAGCGCAAAACCGGAAACATCGGCAGTTCCCGAAACATCGTCAGCTGTCCCGGAAACCACAAAGGCACCTGAAACAACGCCGGCTTCATCGTCGGCGGTTGAAAGCACCGACAGTTCTCTGTCCTCCGGTGCGGACAGCTATACTTTGCTTTTCCCGACGCTGTATGCAGATAAATATGACGGCGAATATGAAAGCAGTGAAAACACCGTTTATCTTACATTCGACGACGGTCCTTCTGTGCTTACGGAAAATCTGCTTTATTATCTGAGACAGGAAAATGTCAAGGCTACTTTCTTTGTAGTTCCCGAAAGAACGGAGTATTGCTATTCATTGCTGAGAGAAATAAGCAATGCGGGACATACGATAGGCATACATTCCGCATCTCACGATTATGAAAAGATATACGCATCTGTTGACGCATTTCTCGAAGATTTCAACGAAGCGTATGAGATAGTCCTTGAGGCTACGGGCAAAGCACCCGACATTTACAGATTTCCCGGCGGCAGTGTGAACGATTATAACGAAAAGACCCGTGACGATATTATCGCCGAGATGGATCGCAGAGGTTTTACATATTTCGACTGGAACGTGGACAGCAACGACTGGCAGGGTTACGGCTGGACAACGCTGTACACAAACGTTTTAAAAGACGCTGAGGAATTTTCCTCGCCCGTGATACTTTTCCATAATACAGGCGACCGTGATAATACGGTGCTTGTGATAGAGGATATAATCAAGGCTCTTAAAAACAAAGGCTATAAATTCGGCAGTCTTTCTCAGAAGATAAAGCCGGTTCAATTTTAAATTCTGATTTCAAGAAAGGGATAACAATGGGAATCAAGGATAATTTCACACAGGCTATGAAGGAGCTGACGAATCCCAGACCGTCTGACGCTCGTAAAGAGGTCAGGGACGTTGCCTCATATATGAATGATACTGCCGACGCACAGCCGACAGAACCTGTACAGCCCGTACAGAATACTCAGCCGTCCGAGAACAAACAGCCCGAACAGCAGGCGCAGCAGGCACAGCAGAGCGTAAAGCCCGAAACAGCAGGCAACGGCTTTACACAGCAGGAACAGACACAGGATTTTTCACAGAGGATAGCCCGTGATATGAATGAACAATACACACAGAACAACTCGTTTGATCATAATGTACGCAGTGACGCTTTTACGCAAGCGCCTCAGAACAACGGATTCACAGGCGGTCAGGACGGATTTGCACAGAGCGGCTCAGACAACGGAGGTAACAATCCCTTTATGAGCGGTATGAGGGCTGATAATTCGCAGGAAATGACCGTTATATCCAAAAACACTATGATAGACGGTAATGTGCGCTCGTTTGCAGATATGAAGATTGACGGCAATATAAAGGGTAACGTTGAAACGACCAAGAATATCACTATAAACGGCAAGGTTGTAGGCGATCTTACCTGTGACAATATCAGTATGAAAAATTCGGCTGTACAGGGTAATGTACGTCTTAAAGGACAGGCTGTAATGGCTAACGATTCGATGCTGATAGGCGACCTTTCATCACAGGTGGCACAGCTCAACGGCAAGATAAAGGGCAATATCGAGATTTCGGGCAAGATAATGCTTGACAGGGATTCTGTCATAATCGGTGATATAAAGGCAGGCTCGATTGCAATATCCGACGGTGCGGTTATCAACGGCTTTGTTACTACGACTTATCTTTCAAAGGATGAAAGTGCCAACATCTTCCCCGAAAATATCGCACTCGGAGATTAAGAATAAAAATATTGAAGCCCTGCGTTGCGGGGCTTTTATTTGACTTTATATGAAAAGGAGGTTTTGCGATGACGCAGAACAACGAAGCAAAGGTACTCACACCCGAGCAGATTGAAAATAATAAACAGCAGATAATTGATATTTACAGAAATTATGTTAAAAGAGAAGGCTCGGATAAACTGCTCGACTATCTTATAAACAAGAGCGATTTCTTTACAGCCCCCGCAAGCACACGTTTTCACGGTGCGTATGACGGAGGACTTGCACAGCATTCTCTGAACGTTTACAACTGCTTCAAGGCTTATCTTGAAAGAGATCGTGTCCGTGAGCTGTATAATCTCAATGCAAGCGATGAAACGATAGCTGTATGTGCTTTACTTCACGATATATGCAAGGTCAACGTCTACACAAGAGGCACAAGAAATGTGAAGAATGAAGAAACGGGTCAGTGGGAAAAGGTGCCGACATTCTTCTTCGATGACGGATTGCCTTACGGTCACGGCGAGAAGTCTGTTTATATGATAACGGGCTTTATGCGTCTTACCCGTGAGGAAGCCTTTGCTATACGTTATCATATGGGATTTTCGGGCGAAGAGAACGCAAACAACGTGGGAAAGGCATTCGGAATGTTCCCTCTTGCGTTTGCTCTCAGCACCGCAGATATGGAAGCTACATATTTCCTTGATTGATAATACGCAATAATATAAAAGAGCAGTCGCTGTCACACGATTGCTCTTTTTGTTATGTGATGCTCGTTCAGAAATTAATAACCCCTAAATGCTCCAGCAGGATTTTAGTACCTATAAGTATCAGTATGACACCCCCTGCAAGCTCCGCCTTCGATTTATACTTTGTGCCGAATACATTTCCGACCTTCAGACCTACTGCCGACAGGATAAATGTTGTTGCGCCGATGAACAGGACAGCCACAACTATATTTACATCGGGGAGAAGCGCAAAGGTTATGCCGACCGCAAGTGCGTCTATGCTTGTCGCTATTGCAAGCAGTAACATTGTCTTGAAGCTGAAAGATGCGTCGAGCTTTTCCTCATCCTTTGAAAGTGCTTCTCTTATCATATTTCCTCCGATAAAGCACAGCAGCACGAATGCTATCCAGTGGTCAACGGCTGTGATATATTGCTCAAAGGTCGAGCCGAGAAGATAACCCACAGCAGGCATCAATGCCTGAAAACCGCCGAACCAAGCGCCTATTATCAGATAATGTTTAGCTTTAAGCTGTCGCTCGGACAGCCCCTTACAGACGCTCACCGCAAATGCGTCCATCGAAAGTCCCACAGCGATAAGAAATAATTCCAACAGTCCCATAATTTATCCTCCGGTGTTTTATCTTAGGCAATACCGCATAATTATTGTTGTGCGATTGCGCAGTCAGATTTTTCGTCAGATTGTATAAATTGAGCGCAGGCAGGCTTGCGCCTGTCAAGCAAAATTTGTGCAAGATGACGGGAAATATACAAGCAAGCGTGCGGCAAAGGCGATAGCCGTTAATTGTGCGGTATTGCCCTTAATCTTATGCGGAAGCCTTATGCGAAATGTGCAATAAAAAAGACCTGAGTACAGTTTTCCTGTACTCAAGTCTCAACATTTAAGACAAACCAGACGTGATTTAAGAGTGTTATCACCGTCAGTATGTTGACTTGTCACGGTATTCCGCCGTCTACTCCCTTAAGTTATCGGTATTATAGCACAAGAGTCAGCAAAAGTCAAGCGTTTTAAATTTCTCCGACAATGCCCGATATTCCCTCGTAAATTCCCTTACAGCACAGCTTTCCGTCCTTGTTGACAAACATATCTGCTCCGTCAAAAGTACTGCATAATCTCCTTTCCTGCGGTTACAATATCTGTAACTGAAGAAAAGGAGATATTTTTATGCAATTATCCGAATCAAAGACCCTTGAGAACCTGAAAACCGCATTTGCGAACGAGTCTGCGGCGATGGTGCGTTATGAGATATTTGCCGAAAAGGCAAAACAGAACGGCGATGAGGAAATATCGCAGGTTTTCCGCACCACAGCAAAAAATGAAAAGGCTCACGCACAAATATGGCTCGGACTTATCTACGGAGGAATACCGGAAGCCGCCGATGCGCTTGAAAAGGCAATGCACGGCGAAAACTACGAGTGGACGCAGATGTATAAGGAGTATGCCGAAACCGCAAGACAGGAGGGGCTTGACAATATAGCCGATCTGTTTGAAAAGGTGGGCAATATTGAAAAGGAGCATGAAAGCAGATTCAAGCTGTTCGTGAATAAGCTGACCGACGGAAGCCTGTTTACCTCCTGCGGCGAAACGGCGTGGCTGTGCAGGAACTGCGGTCATATACATTGCGGAAGTACCCCTCCCGAATACTGTCCTGTCTGCAGAAAACCGCAGGGATATTTTCAGCGAAAGGACGACAGCATTCTGTCTTAGCCTGCAAAAAGCAAAGGAGCGGCAGTATACGCTATGTAGCTGTCGCTCCTTGCGTTTTATCCGGATTTACGGAATTTACACATATTGACGGTTATACGCAATTCTCTCTTGCATTACTCACGGCGATGTAGTATAATTATTAAGATAGGGCAGATATGTCCGCAGTACAGCTATAAGCAGAAAGAGGAACAGTATGGCACAGGAATTTACCGTATCGTTACAGGCGATAATCGACGAGTGCAAGCTTGAGGTTATCCACACACCGCAGGACCCTGCAAAGATATTCATTTCAAACATTGATGTAAACCGACCCGGACTTCAGCTTGCGGGATTTTACGAATATTTCGACAAGGGCAGAATTCAGATAATAGGCAAGGCGGAAACCGCATATCTTGAACAGTGCGGAGCAGAGATAAGAGCGCAGAGAATAAAGAAATTCTTCAGCGAACAGCCGGCGGCTGTGGTAGTGTCGAGAGGTATGGATATTATGCCCGAGATGCGTGAGCTTTCAAAGGAACTGAACGTTCCGCTTTTACGCAGTGAGGAAAGCACCTCGACATTCACATCAAAGCTCGTTGCTTATTTAAGCCTTCAGCTTGCGCCCAGAATCACACGTCACGGCGTTCTTATCGAGGTATACGGCGAAGGTATGCTTATTCTCGGCGAGAGCGGAGTAGGTAAGAGCGAAACCGCCATAGAGCTTGTAAAGCGTGGTCACCGTCTGGTAGCGGACGATGCCGTTGAAATAAGAAAAGCGTCAAATATTACTCTTGTAGGCAGTTCGCCCGATAATATCCGTCACTTTATGGAACTGAGAGGCATCGGCATCATCAATGCAAGACAGCTTTTCGGTATGGGTGCTGTAAAGGTTAGCGAAAAGATAGATATGGTAGTTGAGCTTGAGCTGTGGAATCCCGAAAAGGTATACGACAGAATGGGTGTTGACAACCACTATGTTTCCATACTCGGCGTAAAGGTTCCCTCGCTGACTATCCCCGTAAAGCCCGGACGTAACCTTGCGGTTATACTTGAAGTTGCGGCAATGAACAACAGACAGAAAAAAATGGGCTACAATGCCGCACAGGAACTGCTTGACAATCTCGGACTTGATATGGAGAGCAGTGATACAGTCAAGAGCATGGGCTGATAAACAGATATAAATACAGACAGATAATAAAAATGTGTAAGAACAGATAAAAGAAAGGATATGACCTTAAAATGAAATTCGTTGCTGATATGCACACTCATACGTTGGCATCGGATCACGCATACTCAACTATAAGCGAGAATGCCGCTTCAGCCGCAAAGGCGGGACTGAGCTATCTCGGCATGACCGACCACTGCATAAATATGGAGGATTCACCGCATATATGGCATTTCTGCAATATGGGCGTTATACCGCATTTTCTGTCGGGAGTGCGTATTATAAAGGGCGTTGAAGCAGACCTTACAGGATATAACGGCGAGCTTGATATAAACGATGATATTTATTACAACGTTGAGTGGATAAATGCGTCGATGCACAACCCCTGCATAATACCGGGTACGGCTGAACAGCACACAAACGCATATATAAAGGTTATGGATAACCCGAAGGTGTGCGTTCTCGGACATACCGAATCGGCGGATTATCCGTATGATTATGATGCGGTGACAAAAGCGTGCAAAGAAAAGAACGTTGCGATGGAGTTCAACGTCAGCCGTTTCAGAAGTCAGACCTCTGTACAGCGTCTGCACGATATTATATTGCCGACCTGTGCAAAAAACGGCTGTTATGTTATCGTTGACTCGGATGCGCATTTCTGCGACAAGATAGGTGCGTTCAAAAAAGCTGAGGCTCTTCTCAAGGATATTGATTTTCCCGAAGAGCTGATAGTAAATGCCGATCTTGAACGCTTTGAAAACTTCCTCAGGCTGAGGGGAATAAAGACAAATGCCGAAATAGAGCAGGATGAAGAATGACGGCGAATAAGCATAAAAAGCAAGGAATATATTAAATATCGGAAGGAAATATAACATAATGTACAACATAGGAATTGATCTTGGCGGAACAAACATAAAAGTAGGAGTGGTAAATGACGATTTCAAAATCGTAGGAAAATCAAACATAAAGACAGATCTGCCCCGTCCTGCCGAAGAAATCGCAGACAGCATAGCAAAGGGTGTTGAGCTTGCCTGCAAGGAAGCAGGGATCGATGTAAAGGACATCAACAGCATCGGTATAGGAACACCCGGAGTAGCCGACAGAAACACGGGCGTAGTGCTTTATTCCTGCAATCTGGGATTTAACAATACCGATCTCGGCGGACTTTTGAAGCACCGCCTCGGCACTGACATATATGTTGAAAACGATGCTAACGTTGCCGCATACGGAGAGGTTCTCGGCGGAGCGGCAAAGGGATATAAAGATGTTGTTGTAATCACACTCGGAACGGGTGTAGGCGGCGGAATTATAATCGGCGGCAAAATATACACGGGCTTCAATTTCTGCGGTGCGGAGCTTGGCCACGTTGTTATCGAATATAACGGCAGACAGTGCAACTGCGGAAGAAAGGGCTGTTTTGAAGCATACAGCTCGGCTACCGCACTTATCACAGCCACAAAGAAGGCTATGGAAGAAAATAAGGACAGTGCAATGTGGAATATAGCAGGCAGTATTGACAAGGTTGACGGCAAGACTGCGTTTGACGCTATGAGAGCAGGCGACAAGAGCGGTAAGGCTGTTGTTGACGAGTACCTGAATTATCTCGGATGCGGACTTACAAACGTAGTAAACACATTCCAGCCCGAAATGCTGCTTATCGGCGGAGGAATCTGCAAGGAGGGCGACTATCTCACAAAGCCGCTCGAGGAATATATAAAGCGTGAGAGCTACTGCATAAACCCCGAACGTTCAACCGTTCTCGGCATATGCAAGCTTGGAAATGACGCAGGTATCGTCGGAGCGGCAAATCTCTACAGACTTAAAGACTAAAGGCTCATAAGGGGAAGTTTATTTGGCGTAAAACGCAAAAAAATAAATTCACAAGGAGTATGCTTTGAACGATTACAGCATATTGGAGCAGACCGCCGGGAAATACGGCGCAGTTGTGCTTAAAAATGAACCTATGAAAAATCACACCTCGTTCCGTATCGGCGGACCGTGTGATGTTATGATAAAAATAAATTGTGAGGCGTTGCTGTGTGAGCTTATAAAGCAGTGCCGTGAGAACGATATAAAGTACTATGTTGTCGGCAGGGGAAGTAATATCCTTGTCTGTGACGAGGGACTTCAGGGAGT
>SAMEA104315429__coassemble_657_pt1 | contig 22462 bp, 17 predicted proteins | sample SAMEA104315429__metabat2_high_PE_024 | metagenome-assembled genome bin SAMEA104315429 (sample SAMEA104315429) | gut metagenome | biome: Monkey gut; feature: monkey-associated habitat; material: faeces | place: China | collected 2013 | reverse complement strand
TTCTTATACGCCGTTATTGCCGATGCAGTAGGAATGACAGTCGGTTTTCTGCTGACCTTTATTATATCGCTCATTCCGCAGGTCACCTTCTACCTCGGTAGCATTCGTCTTTCATACGGCTTGCTTATTGCAGTTATACTTACGGCTGTAAATATAGTAACCACTTACAGACAAAGCGTAAAATACAGCGGAAAAATGATAAACAGCCTGAGGAGGGAATAATATGCGTAACGAAAAAATCCAACTTATTATAAATGATATACGCTCTTCCCTTCCCCTCTATCTGTTGATATTCTGTCAGCTTCTGCTTGTATTCTATGTTGTTAGCTCTGGCTGTGATTTTTTATCGAAGGCAGGAAACGGCACTGCCGCTCAGGATATTTCGTATGACAGCCGCAACGATAATTGTTATGTTAAATCAAAAACGGACGATGAGATCACAATGGCAATTTCGGGCGAAACAAACGAGCTTTCATATTACATAGGCGAAAACTACAAAACCGTAGACTTTGCATATCTTGATAGTCTTGTATACGGCGATAACATATCGGGAGATATTTATGATGTGTACGGAGTAACTTCCGCTTTTTTCGATTATTACAATATAACGGTCGAACAGGGCAGGCTGTTCTCTGATGATGAATACGGCGGTGACGGCAAAAACATTCCCGTTGTAGTCGGAAGCACAGCCGCAGACGGATATTCTGTAGGAGATAAATATCTTGATAAATACGAAATAGTCGGCATTCTGAAGTCCGGACAATATACATATATGATATCGTCCGGCGATATGGCAGTAACATCTGTTGACACGGCAGTATATATGCCGATAATGAGCACGGAATTTCTTAAAGAAAACGGTATTGATTACCCCACACAGCTTATTTTCGCGGAAAATAAAAACGCACTTTCGGCGATCAACGAAAAAGCCGCAGAGCTAGGTATTTACGGCTATAATTTCATTTCAATAAACGATATGATAAAACAGCGCTCCGATACATTTTTACAAAACAGCATGATTATGATCATAATCGGGGCGATAATACTTGTGCTATGTCTTTTGAGCCTTATCGAAACGATGCTCACATATGTCAGAAAAAATATATCCGAGCTTCTTATACACGTCATATGCGGCGCTACAATAAACGATATTATTTTAAGGGTCGGGGCAGGTGCATTTTTCGTGGTATTTTTAAGCGGCATGATAATGGCTGTAATCCTGCATACGTTGACAGCAACTATTGCGATAATTATTACCGGAATAATCTCCGTAATTATTTCTCTTATACCTGTTGTAACAACACTGAAAAAGAAGTCACTTATAATCGCCGTGAAGGAGGAAAAGCTATGATAAGCGTAAAAAATCTCACAAGAAATTTCTCGTCGGGCGAGGCTGAGGTCAAAGCGCTGAAAGGCGTAAGCTTTGATATAAACAGCGGAGAGCTTGTCGCGATAATCGGAAAAAGCGGAAGCGGAAAATCCACCCTGCTCAATATTCTCGGACTGCTTGATAAGCCGACAGACGGCGAATACGCTATAAACGGCAAAAATGTATCTTCTGTCGGAGAAAAACAGCAAGCCGGGCTTCGCAATGCCGTTATCGGCTTTGTAATACAGGACTTTGCACTGGTCGAAAAATACACGGTAAAGCAAAACGTGCGCATACCTCTGATATATTCAAAAAAACAGATCGACAAAGAAAAAGCGGTAAGGCTTGTTTTGCAGAAGGTAGGGCTGTCCGATAAGATATCGACCCCCGTATTCAAGCTTTCGGGCGGTCAGAAGCAAAGAACCGCTATTGCAAGAGCTATAGTAAACGAGCCTGAGATCATACTTGCGGACGAACCCACAGGTGCTCTTGACAGCGATACAGCCGATGAGATAATGCGTATTTTTGAAACGCTCAGCCGCGAGGGCAAAACCGTCATTATAGTAACTCATGACAAGGATATCGCGTCACGCTGTAAAAGAATAATCGAGATATCGGATGGAGTTATAATAAGCGACAGGAAAAACGTAATCTAATCACCATAAATTTCATCTTATATTTAAAATTTCTCCGAACATAATAATGTTGCAAGGTCAAAAGGACCTGCATAACAAATACGGAGGAAAACAACAATGGCTAGTACCAATAAAAAGAACAAGGCAGCATTAAACAGCATCAAGATGCAGGCTGCAAGCGAAGTAGGCGTACCCCTTAAGGATAACGGTTACAACGGTGACCTTACTTCAAAGCAGGCAGGTTCAATCGGCGGTCAGATGGTCAAGAAGATGATCGAATCCTACGAAATGTCAAACAAGCAGTAACCTGAAATATTGCGATCGGTCCGGTGCCATTCAACAGGCATCGGACCGATTTATTTGCATAATATTATAAACACGGGCTTTTGATGAAAGAAATCCGCTCAAAAAATTCAAATAATGCGAAAAAGATATTGAACTTTTGCAAGAATAGTGCTATAATTTTCTTTGTACAATCAGTCGGTACTGCAAGCATACATAATTTTCCTGTGCTTTCATCGGACAGATGCTGAAAGGAAACGGTATTTCGCTTGCATAAGGCAGACGAGCTGCCGCTATGGCGGAAATTACGGCGAGAAAATCGCTTTCAGGAAGGAATGTTTTTACAATGGAAATCAAAATTGAGAAAACTAAAACACCTAAGGCAAAGCCCGTTGACGAAACAAAGCTCGGTTTCGGTCACATCTTTACCGATCACATGTTCGTTATGGAATATGACACGGGCAAGGGCTGGCATGACGCAAGAATAGTTCCCTACGGGGATATTTCTATTTCACCTGCCGCTATGGTTCTTCACTACGGACAGGAAATCTTCGAGGGTATGAAAGCATACAGAACTCCCGACGGCAGCATTCAGTTCTTCCGTCCGGAAGAAAACTTCAAGAGAATGAACATCTCCGCTGAGCGTCTTGTTATCCCTCAGTTAAACGTTGACGATTGCTTACAGGCTCTCCACGAGCTTGTAAAGATAGATGCGGACTGGGTACCTCATACAGACGGTGCTTCGCTTTACATACGTCCGTTCATATTTGCCGCAGATCCGTTCCTCGGCGTTCGTCCCGGCGACAAGTATTACTTTATGATAATCATGTCACCCTCAGGCGCATATTACGCTTCGGGTCTTGATCCCGTTAATATCTATGTTGAAACAAACTATGTCCGTGCGGTAAGAGGCGGTATGGGCTTCACAAAGACAGGCGGTAACTACGCCGCATCGCTCATCGGTCAGGACGAGGCTCACAAGCAGAACTACTCACAGGTACTGTGGCTTGACGGTGTTGAGCGTAAGTACATTGAAGAAGTAGGCGCTATGAACATCTTCTTCGTAATCGACGGCGAGGTTGTTACTCCCGCACTTCAGGGCTCTATCCTTTCGGGTATCACAAGAAAGTCATCAATAGAGCTGTGCAAGAAGTGGGGTCTTAAGGTAAGCGAAAAGAGAATCACAATACAGGAAATCGCAGACGCTTACGATGCAGGCAAGCTGAATGAAGTATTCGGTACGGGTACAGCCGCTGTTATCTCACCTGTGGGTCACTTAAAGTGGGGCGATAAGGTTATGCTTATCAACAACAACAAGATAGGACCTATCTCTCAGCGTCTTTACGATACAATGACAGGTATGCAGTACGGCAAGCTCCCCGATGAAATGGGTTGGATCGAAAAGCTGTAAGGTGCTGTAAGTTCCGACCTTTCTGTACAGCGAAACGGTCGGGAATAAATGTTGTATATTATATTTTTAATCGGTACTTAATAAACGCAGATAAGCACGACAGCGCAGATACGTTGCCGTGCACTGCTTTTAAATGCAAAACATGAAAGGAAATTTCGCACATGAAAAACACAGAAAAAACCATGGATAAGCTGGTCGCTCTCTGTAAGGGCAGAGGCTTTATATATCCCGGCAGTGAGATATACGGAGGACTTGCAAATACATGGGATTTCGGACCTCTCGGCGTTGAGCTGAAGAACAACATCAAGTCCGCATGGCGTAAAAAATTCATACAGGAGTGCAAGTACAACGTAGGTCTTGACAGCGCTATCCTCATGAACCCTCAGACATGGGTAGCATCGGGTCATATCGGCGGATTTTCCGATCCCCTTATGGATTGCAAGGCTTGTAAGACACGTCACAGAGCGGACAATCTTATCGAGGACTTTGACGGCACAAACTGTGCGGGCTGGTCAAACGAGCAGATGATGGATTATATCCGTGAAAAAGGCATCACCTGCCCCAACTGCGGCAAGGCTGATTTCACAGACATAAGACAGTTCAACCTTATGTTCAAGACATTCCAGGGTGTTACAGAGGACTCTAAGAGCGAGCTTTACCTCCGTCCCGAAACAGCGCAGGGTATCTTCGTAAACTTTATGAATATCCAGCGTACTACCCGTAAAAAAGTACCTTTCGGTGTTGCACAGGTAGGTAAGTCGTTCAGAAACGAGATTACTCCCGGTAACTTCATCTTCCGTGTAAGAGAATTTGAGCAGATGGAGCTTGAATTCTTCTGCAAGCCCGGCACAGACCTTGACTGGTTCTATTTCTGGAAGGACTACTGCAAGAAGTGGCTCCTGTCCCTCGGCATAAACGAAGAAAACTTAAGACTGCGTGATCACGATCAGGAAGAGCTTTGCTTCTACTCAAAGGCTACAACCGACTTCGAATATCTGTTCCCGTTCGGCTGGGGCGAGCTTTGGGGCGTTGCGGACAGAACCGACTACGACCTTACACAGCACATCAAGACAAGCGGTCAGAAGATGGAATATTTCGATCCCGAAACAAACGAGAAGTACGTTCCTTATGTTATCGAGCCTTCGCTCGGTGTTGAGCGTCTGTTCCTTGCAGTTATAACTGAGGCTTATGACGAAGAACAGCTTGAAGACGGCACAACAAGAAATGTTATGCACTTCCACCCCTACTTAGCTCCCGTCAAGGCGGCAGTTCTGCCCCTGTCAAAGAAGCTTGCCGACAAAGCAGGCGAGATTGCAGACGAACTGTCAAAGTACTTCTGCGTTGACTATGACGATGCAGGTGCTATCGGTAAGAGATACAGAAGGCAGGATGAGATCGGTACTCCCTTCTGCATCACATACGACTTCGACAGCGTTGAGGACGGCTGCGTAACAGTCCGTGAGCGTGACTCTATGAAGCAAGAAAGAATGCCTATCGCAGACGTAAAGAAGTACATCGAGGACAGAATTGCGTTCTGATAAGATAAGTAACAGGACTATAAAACAAAGCAACAGCATCGTGTATTTTTAATACAACGACTTATAAGCACGAACGTTTCAGTTAAAAACACCGGGAACAGTCTGTAAAAGACCGTTCCCGGTGTTTTTCATTACGCCTATGGCTCTATAGCAAAAGATGAAATACATCAGGACAATTCCGATTTTGCACACACTGTCATCTTATCTGTAAGATGACTACGAGCGATCAATAAAAAATCGGATATCGTCAATGCGGTATTTACCCTCACCAAAAAAGAAATAAGCATAGCCGTCTATATCGTCAAGAAAGCCTGTGCTTTCAGCCAGCGGATCGAATTGCAGCAGCAGTTCATCATCTGTTTCGTAGCCTGATGAAGGAACACCAAACAGACGAATACCGTCAAAATCTTCATCGACAGGCTCAAAGCTCATAAGCCAATCTTCGCTCAGATGAGCGAACCGAGGTTCTGCTTCATTGAAATCATCAATAACGACATTCGGCTCGCCGTCATAATAATACGCCATCGCCTGATAAGGATACATTTCAATATCAAGAAAAAGATAAAGATAGCCCGTATGCGGCAGTTTGTTTCCCGTGTCAAGCTCTGCGATATCCGAAAGCCGTATCTGCGCAAAAAAGATAACATCATCGGAGAACGATTCCGACCACTTTGCAGGAATTACCGGTGCACCGAAAAATTTACTTGCACTAAGGTCGTGCTTTCCGTCCGCCTTTTCAATTTTTATTCCGATCGCATTCATAGCAGTACAATCCTAATTCAGTTTAATATCGTAGAAATACCCGCCGTCAAAGGAGCGTGGTTTATAAGTTATTTCTTCGCCCTTGTTTATTATCCATGTTTTGTTGTATTTCGGGTCGGCGCAGTGTACCGAAAAACTGATACTGTTTTCTGTCACCTCATCAATGGTAAAACGCCGCTTGCCTTTTCCAAAATCGGGGAGCTCCCCGACTTCACAGGAAAAGCATGCATCAGCGGTTATTCTTTCACGGTAATCTCCCGCCATTCGGTTGATTGCCCATGCGGTTTCCTTTATTCTCAGTTTCACCGTGCTCTTCCTCCGTATCGGATTTTCCGCTTTTGAAACAGATATTCTCCTGTTCCTTACCGTTTTCATGTCACTGCCGTTTTGAAGAGCTGACACTGTTCATCACCTTTTGGATCACCATTCAAAATCTTTTCTGAACTCTGCCAAATCCACACCGCCGGTATCTCCGCAAATGCCGCCTTCTGCAGTAAGACGCAGAATGTTTCCAAAATTTGCACACACAGCGGCAACAATGCCCTTTTCAACAACGATCGAGGTGTCTGCAAATTTTCCAACAGCCTTTATTGTACCGTCGTTAAAAACAAGCGCTGTGCATTCTCCACTTGCCGAGATCATCCCGACATTACTATACTTGCCCACATCGCACTGTCCCTTGTCGTTTTTGCCGCAGGCGACAACCGTACCGTTTTGAAGCAGCCCCACAATATGTTCTTTTCCGCAGGCAACGGCGGCAATATCTTTCCATAATGCAAGTTCGTCTGCCACAGCTTTCGGGAAACCGCAGGAAACGACCGTTCCGTCTTCACAAAGCCCGACTGTGCCGTAACAGCAACATGCGATTGCTTTCACGCTTTTCCATGCGCCGACTTCTTCAAGGTGACACAGCTTTTTACCCGCACCAACAACCGTTCCGTCATAACGCAGTCCGACAAAATGCCAGCCGCCGCAGGCAACGGAAGAAAGCCCACTCCAATTCTGCACTTCGGGGAGCGAAGCTTTTATTTCTTTGTCCGCAAGTAGCCCTTTTTTCCATGTGCTGTCGGCAAACAGTACGCTGCCGTCCCCTCCGAGAATGATAATATTCGCAGCTTCATAGCAGGAAAGACAGCTTGCATCACTGCCGTCATAGGCTTCGATAATCTCGTTGTTTTTCTTCACTCTGCTTGAAATATGAAGAACACCGTTTTTGTCAATTCCGTAAAGTGCCTGATCGAAATGGCAAAACCGCTTTCCAAAATCGTGCATCAGTTCTACAGCAGGCAAAACTTCTTCCTTTGGCACGTTTTCAGCTGTAATGCTGTTTTTCATAAAATCCGCAAGGCTTTCCGGTGATATATCGAACTCTTTTTCTTCAGGCTCGGACAAAGGCTTATCTGTAAGCGGCGCAGGCATGGGAGGTTCAGGTCGCTCTGCAACTGCATTTGCGGTATCTCCACCCCGTAAAACAGAATCGACCACATAGCGGTCTCCCTCCCAATGTCCGAGTGTCACCGTGCCGTCAGGAGCAGTCTCTTTGCCGTTTCCGGTTTTTGAATTATCAACAAAAGTTCCTTCGTAAACTCTGCCGTCGGCGTAGCGTACAACAGCATAGCCGTTTAGCTTACCGTCCCGGAAATCACCCTCATAGGTCTCGTTTTTTTCGGCGTTATAATATGTTCCTTTTCCGCTGTGTTTTCCTGCGAAAAACTCTCCCTCATACCGATTCCCGTTTGCAAAGGTTTCTTTTCCGTATCCGTGTTCCTTACCTTCCTGCCAATCTCCCTCATATCGGTTCCCATTCGCAAAGGTTTTCTTGCCATATCCGTGCTTTTTATCGTCCTTCCATCCTCCCTCGTAAATTTCCCCGTCTGTCCGGACGAGTCTGCCGAAGCCGTTTCGCTTATTGTCACAAAAGTCGCCCTCAAAACACCACTGTCCGGGCAGCTCTTCTTTACCGTGTCCGTGGCGCTTGCTCATATACCAGTCGCCGTCGTAGGTGTACTTATCCTCCGCACGGGTGTATTTACCCTTGCCGTGGCGGTAGCCGTTCTGCATATAACCGCTATACAGATTGCCATTCTTGTACCAATGTTTTTTAAAATATCCTGTAAATGAATACCGGATCGTCTGAGATTCGGTGTGCTGCTGCGGTTTTTGCTGCGGTACAGCTCCTACCATTTTCGGACCGTTTTTATAAGCGTCTGTTCTTCCGGAATAACATTCCCAGCAAAGGGCATTGCCTCCTGCTGCATTCCCGTTGCTTCTTCCGCATTTTGGACATGTTCCCATAAATCATTCCTCCGTTTCTTTGAGCAGTTCGAGTAGCTCGTCAATTTTATATTTATTGCCGCAATTCTTCTCCCACATTCGGGTCTGCTCATCCTCTTCGCCGCCCATCAGCTTGTTCGCCATAGCGTCGCCGTAGCCGGAATTACTCGCCTCCCAATATGCGCCAGAGAGGCTTTTCAGCTTCTCCTCTAATGTCATTGAGTCGTTTACAAGATAGGAAAGCATTTCTTCCAGCTCTTTGATTCGACTGCGTTTTTCATCTGTCATTATCTTGCACCCCTTATGCACAACTCATTTAAAATACTCATTTTCGGTTAATGTTGTGATATGTTGATTTAAATTCCGTTTATCTTGCCGCCTGCTATTTGAATCAGCTTTCTTGCCTCGTAGTCGGAATAGCCCATAGATATAAGCTCTTCATAGCTGTAGCCGGGAGTCATAGCGCCAAATATTCCGGTAACAAGGACTATAACGGCAACAGCGGCAAGCCATACAATAAAGATTGCGGCGGGCGCTATGCTGAATACAAGCACGGTTAAAAGCGCCGCCATCATCAGACAGCGCAGTGATGCCGTGCCGTCCTTTGTCAGGCAGAACTGTGCAGTTAGCCCCAACTTCTTCCCGAATGCCGCTTTCACGCACAGTATTCCGCCGAGAAGCATTGCCATAAGGAAGCACGCCTCAATGCCGAATATATTGTTAAAAATCGGACTTTCACCCTCCGTTGATGTACTCCCACTTCCGGTAGCGGCATTGAGCAAAATGGGCATTGTTACAAAAGCTCCGCGCATAATGTCGTAGCCGCCGAAAATGATTGCAAGAACCTTGGCAAGGCCAGGCTTTATGAATGAATACTTTGCACTGTAAACCGAAAACAGCGGTAGGAAAACGAAGATAACAACAACGCCGAACAGCGTACTGCCGAAAGTCTTGATCTGCATGATAACCGTACCGAACGCCGAGGCTTCATCCTTCGGCACGATCCAAAGGGCAAACATCAGCGCAAAATTCATAATGATAGCGAGAACAGAAAGAATTTTTCCTATCACGCCGAAAAAGCCTTCCAGCCCGAAGCGGTCGACAAATCGCATCGCCCCGAAAGCAGGGATCAGCACACAGATCTTGTCGTAGGTGTCGAGGTCGTCATAATCGCCGACATTCTCGCTGATACAGAATATGTAGGATAGGATAAGCAGCACAGCCGTGACGATCCACCAAACGCTGATCCCGCTGATAAATCCCAATACGACAAAGCCGATAAACCAGACTGCACCGAGGATTCGGCTCTGACAGGCGGCATAGCCTACAACGAAGCCGGGAACCAGCATCAGACTGAACAGCCCTCCCACGGCAGTCCACACATCGGTATACATATTTGTGTATGCGCCCATGAAATTTTCGGGCAGGAGATAGATGCCGCCTGCCGCAAGCATCAGCACTACCATAAACGCCGTGCCGAATAATAGTGTTACGACTTTTTTGAACATAGTTTTCCCCCTTGTCCGCTAAGATACTTGTGTTTCTGTCCTCGGTATGCAGTTTTCAATTGCATCACAATTATGGTAATTTTTATTATACCATAATAATATTGCAAATGCAAGCAAACGACCGCATAACGTGCCGCTTTTATAATATAATACCCCTCCCCCCCCTTGCATTTCTTTCCCCTTTATGCTATACTTATCCTTAACCGAATATCGAAAATACGGTACGAAAGGCTTTTTGCCCGGTAGGTAATAGGGAATCCGGTGAGAATCCGGAGCAACCGTCATTACTGTATCTGAGCCTATGCTCACAAGTCAGAATACCCCCGTATTTTTCGGCATTGTCTCTTGGACGAGGAAGAAGTACAGCCGATCTTCAGCTAAGGCTGTACCTTTATGCTTTTTTTGGCATATCCGTATGGCTTATGTTTGCTATGCTTAAAGATCAGTTGTGCTTTCACTTTTTTGGTGAAGGCATTTTTTATTGCCGTTTTTCGTATTTGTTTACGGAGGTGACGTTATGGCGGACGAAAAAATGAGCAAGGCTGTCGCTATGCTTTGCGAAAAGTATGAACAGCTTGGCACTCTGCCCAAACGCTCCGATTTTACTCCAAGCGAAGTCTGTTTTATAAAGCAGAAGCTGGGTCCGTGGACAAGGGCGCTTGAAGCCGCAGGGCTGAAAGAGCCTCCGGCGGTTTCAGCAAAGGAGAAAAGCCGTGAAAAGCGTGAACGCTCCAGACAAAGAAGAAAAGCAGCAAAACGCAGATTAGACGGTTAAGCCTTACGGCAAAAAAGAATAAAGGAAGGTAAAACTATGACAAATGTAAAGAAATTTACAGCAAAAGTGACAGCTTTACTGCTGGCGCTTTCACTGGCACTGCTGTCAGTACCGCAGGTGAGCTTTACTGTATTTGCCGATGACGACCTCGGAAGCGTCCGTGTTATTGTAGAAAACACAACGTTTACTGAAGCAGTCAGCGGCGGTGAAGCCCCTGCATGGACAGGCACCAAGATCGACAAGTGGGTATCGCTTGACAAGACCTCAAGTGCAATGACCTGCATAAAGGACGCTATCGAAAGCTCCGGCTTTACTCAGAAGGGCGCAGACGATGGCTACATAAGCGAAATCGCAGGCCTTGCGGCGTTTGACGGCGGCTCGATGAGCGGCTGGATGGGTACGCTCAACGACTGGTTTACAAACGAGGGCTTCACAGCCTATACCGTTGCTAACGGCAAGCTCGCAAGCGGCGATGAAATCCGTATGCAGTACACTATGGACTGGGGTGCAGACCTCGGCAGTGACTGGAGCGGTACAGATACATCGCTTAAAGCGATAAGCAGCGATTACGGCACGCTTTCCCCCGAATTCAGCGCAAAGACCTATAATTATACTCTTACAGTTCCTTTCGGCACAAAGAGCATCAATTTCCGTCCTACTGCGCTGAACAAAAATTTCAAGACGGTAAGCAAGATCGGTGACAAGACGCTGAGCCTTACAAAGCCTACTGAAATAAAGGACGGCGATATTATCACCGTTACGGTAGGCGAGGGTGCAACAGCAAGCACTTATAAGGTAACAATAAAGGAGGGTGCAAGACCCGCCGCACGTTTTGACAGCTTTGCACTTTCGGCTTTCTCGCTTGACGGCTGGGACAATGACGCTTTCGACCCCGAAAAACTCGAATACGATGTAAAGATAAAGTCTTACAGCACATCATCTTTCTATATCAACAGCGGAACTAAATTCAACAAGGATCTGCTGAAGTGCTATGCGGTATACACCGATATAAACGGAGTTGCACAGAGAAACGAGATAAAGTCCGGCAGCTTCAACAGCATTTCTAATATTCCCTTCGGTCTTACAAAGCTGGTTTTAGAGCTTTGCTACATTGACGATGAAAGCATAAAGACGCAGTATGTGTTCAATATAACACGTCCCTATGACTACACTGCGGAAATCGCAAGCACAAGCGGCATCACGCTTGTTCCTGCCGGCAGGGAGCTGTACGCAACAAAGTACAACGGCTTTGCAGAGGGAACGGTTTTCAGAAATGACGAAAACGGCAATGTGACCGATACGACTGGCACAAACGCAGAATGCCACAGCTACACAGCCTATGTTTTGGGAGGCACCGACAGCGTTGCGCTTACTCTCAAGGGCAAAACCGCAAACGTTCATTTCAGAGCGAAGGCAGACGGCGAATATACAGAGCTTAAAAGCGGCGAAACAACTCCCGCATATTCCTTCGGCAAGGACGGCACTGTTACAGTATCAATAGATGCGGTTTCGGACGGCGATTATCTTACAGACAAGTTTGATGACGCAGACAAGATAACAAGCTACAAAATAAAGCTCGTAAAGGCTGACGTTTCTATAAAGAACGTACACTTTACAGAGCTTAAAAGCGAACACGGCGATATGTATCCTGCATTCGACCCGTCACTTCTCAGCTATAATATAGTTATAGCAAATGACGCAGAATTCCCCACAGTATATTTCAAGGTTGCCAACGGTTGCACAGTTAAGATAGGCAACGATGCCGCAACAGCAGATGAAAACGGCGTTTACAGTCTTGTTACCAAGAGTGCCAACACTACTGTAACGGTAACAGACGGCACTCTTTCCGAAAGCTATACTGTCAAGGCTACAAAGAGAAGCAAGTATGACGTACCCGACAAGGTAGTTGATTATCTTTGCATCAACAGCCAGTACACCAACGTTTCCTACGGTGTAGGCCCCGAGCAGACGCTCGCAGGCACTATAAAATCACTCGGTAACTTCGGCGGTTATATCACATATTACTATGAAAACCCAGTAACAGATGACCCCTCAAACCCCTACGGCCTTGACTTCTACGCTTACGGCAACAGCTTTGTAAGCGGCGGAAGTGCGGCTGAAAGCGGACAGGTATATGTTTCTGAGGACGGCAAAACATGGTATGCACTCGCAGGAAGTGAGCATTTCGAAGATACGACCATCACCGATTACGAAGTAACATACAAAAAGACAGCCGACGGTAAAACAAGCTGGACAGACAATCAGGGCAACTCAAACGACGGCTCAAAGCAGACAGGCAGATGGGTTTCACCCAGCGTTTACTATATGAACGATCTTGCAAAGGGCGATACTGTCACACTCAGAGGCGTTGTTATCCCCGGTGTTCAGGGTAGTATACAGGGCGACAGCTCTACAGCTTCCTTTGTAGGCACGACAAGGTTCGGCTATGTTGACTACTTCAAGAACGGCACGATAGGCACCAATGTAAACGCATACAGCGAAAATGCCGAATCAAACGGTTTCGACTTAAAGTGGGCGGTAGATGAAAACGGCAACCCCGTTACATTCAAAAACGGCGTTCACTATATAAAGATACAGACAGCAAGCAACATCTGGGCAGGCATATTCAACGAGAAATCGACAGAGGTTTCTTATGTTGTAAGAACAACTGCAAACAAGCAAGAGGTCGGCACGACAGCGCTTCCCGGAAAAATAGTCTTAACAGACGCAAACGGCAAGACAGTAAAGGAAATCACTCCCGATGATAACGGTGTTTACGAGATAAGCACAGGTATCGAGGAAAGCGTGAACGTTTCCGTTTTGGGCGCTGACGATGATAACATTTATATCAACAATCAGCGTGTAGCATCCGGCACAGAGGCTAAAATCGCACTTAATCAGTCTGAAATAAAGGTTGTCAGAATAATCGTTCAGAACGGTGAAAAACAGCCCGTATACGCTTACCTTAAGCTCATTCCCGATGATGTAAAGGCGGCTGAGCAGGTTGAAGAGCTTATTGACGCTATAGGCGATGTAACGCTCGACAGCTATGACAGCATCACAGCGGCAAGAGCGGCTTATGACAAGCTCAGCGACAACGCAAAGACGCTTGTAGGAAACTACGAAACCTTAACAGCCGCAGAAGAAGCTCTCGCTAAGGCTGAGGCTGACGTTATAAGCAATGCGATGAAGGCGATAGATGCAATCGGCAAGGTGACCGCTGACAGCAAGGATAAGATTGAAAATGCTAAGGACGCTTACTCGGCAGTTCCTGAGCGTTTAAAAGATAAGGTCACAAATTCGGATACTCTTGACAAGGCAACAGAAAGATTTGCTGTTATCGACACGATAAAGCAGGCAGGTGCAAAGAGTAAGGATCACTTCAACACTGTTCTCGGCACTCTTGCGGATAACAACATCTACCCCGTTCAGTCTATCGGCGGCGAATGGTCGGTTATCGCACTCGCAAGAGCAGGAAAGCTCTCTGCCGACAAGGCGGCAAAATACTACAGCGAGCTTTGTGAAGCAGTAAAGGCTAACGGTTCAGACAGACTTTCGGACAGAAAGCCTACAGAGAACGCAAGAGTTATAATCGCTCTGTCCTCACTCGGAAAGAATTCCGCAGACATCGCAGGCCATAACCTGCTGAGCGGTCTTGACGATATGGACTATATCACATCGCAGGGTATCAATGCGGTTATATTCTCACTTATAGCATTCGACACTACAGATTACAGCGCAAAGACGCACGATGAGCTTATCGCTTATATCGTTGACAATATGACGGGCAAGGGCTGGGCGCTCGCTGGCGATACCGCAGACGTTGACATTACGGCTATGGCTATACAGGCACTCGCTCCCTATGCGGCTGACGAGAAGGTAAATGCGGCTATAGACAGCGCCCTTGAGTTCCTTGCAGAATCTCTTGACGAGAATGCAAGATATGCAAACGGCAGTGAAAGCACCTCGCAGGTAATTATCGCTCTTGCCGCTCTCGGCATCGATCCTCTGACAGATTCAAGATTCATCGTTGACGGTATCACGCTTATCGACGCACTTGAAAGCTACGCTACAGAAAACGGCTACAGCCACACGCTCGGCGGCGAAGAAAACTACATGGCTACCGAGCAGGCGGCACTCGCTCTTACAGCTTATGAGCTTTCAAAGGACGGCACTTCACTTTACGAAATGTCCGCAAAGGCAGAGCCGACAGAACCCGAAAATCCCGATACACCCGCACAGCCCGGCGATTCTGTAAAGCCCGGCGAATGCTCAGGCAAGCCCGATGATAAAAACGATCCCATAAATCCCGGTACAGGCGTACTTGTAACAGGCGGTATGGCAGTTCTCATCTCAGGCGCAGTTATGCTTATTTCGAAGAAAAAACGCAAATAAGTAAAACTATTATGTAAATGCTTGTTCCGTACCTGTTTTTATGATAAAATAGGTGCGGAACAATTTTTGCATAACCGATATTTCACGGAGAAAAAATGAAAGCTTTTTTTGATAAATACAAATATATACTCGGTCTTGGGCTGGCTCTTGTCGCAGTGGTGATAATTGCGGTAATTTCCGCCGCTATGGGAAAAGATGCCGCCGAAAACAGCGGTATATCATACGTTCCCCCCGAAACATCATCGTTTACAACCGTAGAAAGCCTTATCACAACAACGGCTTTTCAGACAGACGTCAATTCTCAGACAACGCTCATAACAACCGACACTTCTTCACAAACCTTACCTGAAAGCGAAAAGCCTAAAACAACGGCAATATCCTCTGTCGCATCAACATCATCTACCGCCGCAGACATTTCAAAGCCAACCGAAAAGCCCGTTTTTACATCCGCCCCGACATCTTCGGCAAGTCCGGCATCTACAAAAGTCACAACAGTATCAACCGCTTCGTCACCAACATCAACGACCCCGAAGCCCGACAAGCCGATAAAGAAATATGACAACACCTGCACATTCGTTATAGAGTGCAAAACCATACTCAACAACAAGGATAAACTGAAAAAAGGACTTGAAAAGTACGTTCCCGATGATGCCGTAATATTCAGCGGAACGGTCGGATTCGACAGCGGTGAAAGCGTATACGATATACTCCGCCGTATCTGTGACGAGAACAGCATTCAGATGGAGGCAAGCTATACCCCTGCGTTCAGCTCATACTATGTTGAGGGTATAAACAACATTTATGAATTCGACTGCGGACAAGGCTCAGGCTGGATGTACAGTGTAAACGGCGTTTTCCCGAACTACGGCTGTTCATCGTACAAGCCAGTAAACAACGACAAGATAGCGTTCCGCTATACCTGCGAGCTTGGCTATGACCTTTAAAACTAAGGAGCAACAATGGAAAGATCACACCCTGTAACTGCGGCAATGTATTTTCTGTCGGTGATACTGATAACCGCAATAGTGCAAAGCCCCGTCTTTATGGCGGAGGCTCTTGTCTGCTCTGCCGTTTTTGCTTTTTTACTGAACGGAAAAACCGCCGCAAGAACGCTTTTTGTAATGCTCCCTATGGCACTGCTTGCGGCGGTTATAAATCTTCTGTTTTCAAACAGAGGCATAACCGTGCTTGCAAAGTTACCGAGCGGCAACAGTATCACACTTGAAACGCTTATTTTTTCACTGTTTACAGGCGCTATGACAATATCGCTCGTTATGTGGTTTATCGGACTTAACAAGTGTATGACAAGCGACAAAACGGTATATCTTCTCGGAAAAGCACTGCCTTCACTCGCTTTGCTGTTATCAATGACACTGCGTTCAGTGCCTATGTTTGCAAGACGGGCAAAGCAAGCGGCGGCGGCTCAGCGTTTTGTTGGAAACGATATATACGATGGCAGCTTTAGAAGCCGTATCAGAAGCGGTGTTCACGTTCTCTCCGTTGCGGTAACGGATACACTTGAGCATAGTGCATATACCGCACGATCTATGAAATACAGAGGTTACGGTACAGCAAAACGTACAGCCTACAGCATATTCCGCTTTGCGCCGTCCGACTTTATTATAATGTCTTTGACCGTGATATGCACAACCGCAATTATTATTCTTTTTGCAAGCGGTAAAGCCTATTATCTCTATTATCCCGAATTTATCCTGCCGCTGACAGCTTTCGATATTTCTGCGGATATTTTCTGGCTCATACTCTGTATGACGCCTGTTGTAGCCGAGCTTTATTCACGTTTTAAACGGAGGGAAAGAAATGGAACTTTATAATATTTCAAATCTGTCATATTCCTATCCCGGCTCGGATATGAACGCACTCTCCGATATTTCGCTTAAAATAAACAAAGGAGAATTCGTAATACTCTGCGGAAGCTCGGGAAGCGGAAAATCCACCCTTTTAAATCTTATGAAAGCGCCTGCCGATGCAGGAACGCAAAAAGGAAAAATTTCTTTCAGCGGTCATTTTGCCGGCTTTGTCACACAGTTTACGGACGAGCAGATCGTCTGCGACAAGGTTTGGCACGAGCTTGCCTTCGGTGCGGAAAGTATAGGACTTTCACAAAACGAAATACGCTCGCAGGTTTCCCAGACTGCTTTGTTCTTCGGCATAGAGGACTTGCTGTACTGCGACTGCGACAAGCTCTCGGGCGGTCAGAAGCAGATGATAAACTTAGCGTCTGTAATGGCTATGGAGCCTGATGTACTGCTCCTTGACGAGCCGCTGTCACAGCTTGACCCTATCGCATCCACGCAGTTTATTTCACTGCTTGTGAGAATAAACAAGGAGCTTGGTACGACCGTGATTGTTGCCGAGCATCAGCTCGGCGGTCTTTTGTCCGTCGCAAAGCGTGTGGTTATGCTTGACAACGGCAAGGTGTGTCACGACGGCGACGCAAGCTCTCTTACAGAGCATCTGTCAGAAAACAATCACCCTATGCTTTTTGAAATGCCGGCAGGTGTAAGAGCAAGTGCATCTGTCAGCGATGTGCTTCCACTGCTTGACGTTCCCTCCGCTAAGGACTGGTATACGTCCTACGGCGAAAATCACAGGCTCATATCACCTGCCGCCGCAGACGATACGCTGTCGGAAGAAAGCTGTATATCCGTTAAAAATCTGTCTTTCGGCTATAAGAACAGCAAAAGAGATATTATAAGAAACCTTTCGCTTGACATAAAGCAAGGGAGCATAACCGCAATTGTGGGCGGAAACGGCGCAGGAAAATCGACCCTGCTAAGCCTTATCTGCGGTACGCTTAAGCAAAACAGCGGAAAAATAACGATAAACGGCGGAAAGATAGGTTTTCTTCCGCAAGACCCTACCCTGCTTTTCAACAAGGAAACGCTCAGAGAAGAATTTGCCGACAATGCCGATGAAACAGCCTCCGCATTTGATCTTACGCACCTGCTGTCACGTCACCCGTTTGACTTATCCGGCGGCGAAAGACAGAAGGCGGCGCTCGCAAAGCTCGTTTCCTACGGTGCGGATATACTTCTTCTTGATGAGCCTACTAAGGCGGCGGACGCAGTATATAAGCAGATGTTCTCGGCATTATTGAAACAGCTTAAAGCAGACGGGAAAACGATTGTGATTGTCAGTCACGATATGGATTTCTGTGCCGAAACGGCGGATATATGCGCCCTGCTTTTTGACGGTGAAATAAGCGTATCTCTGCCGCCGTCACAGTTCTTCGCCGATTCCTCGTTTTTCACTACAGACAGTGCGAAAATCGCAAAAAACGTATGCGATAATGTTTACACTGTCGCAGGACTTATAGCTTCTCTCGGAGGAAGGGCTGAAAACTACGGCGATCTCTCAGGACGTTTTCACGGCATAAAAGGCGATAAGCCCGACACAGCAATACCGCAACGAAAAAAACGCAAAAGGCTCTCGGTTTTCCGAAAGGTAATGCTTTCGCTCGGCGGCATCGGATTTGCTTTTATGCTTTTAGCCGGTACCGGCATATTCCCTTTTGAGATACCGTCAGAGCCGTTCTGGCTGCAATATGCGTTACTGTGCGTTCCTATGATTATGCTTATAATCGGCGTTGCCCCGAAAAACTCAATGGCAAAGCCGCCCGTAACCGCAAAAAAAGTAACGCCGTCCGATATTGTCGCAGGCGTTATAACCGCCGTTCTTATCCCCTTCACAGTGATACTCGGCACACTTTTTATCCCTAACGGCACAAGAAAGCATCTGCTGATAATTCTTGCCGTGCTTGTCGAGTGCCTTGCCGCTTTCTTTATCAGCTTCGAAAAAAAGAAGCCGTCCGCAAAGGATATTGCGGTGCTTGCCGTGCTTTCTGCGGCGGCTGTCGCAGGAAGGGAGCTTTTCTTTATGTTTCCGCAGTTCAAGCCCGTTGCCGCAATCGTTATCATAAGCGGAACGGCGCTCGGTGCGCAGGCAGGCTTTCTTGTCGGTGCGGTGTCTATGCTGGTATCAAATATGCTGTTCGGTCAGGGTATGTGGACGCCGTGGCAGATGTTTGCAATGGGGCTTCTTGGCTTTTTCGCAGGTATCATCTTCTCGAAAAAGCGCAACCCGCTCGCCCTTTGTATCTACTCCTTCCTGTCAGTCCTCGTTATTTACGGCGGAATAATGAATATATCAAGTGTGCTTACCTACACGACCGATATAAACTTACAGACAATTACCGCATATATCATCTCCGGCATACCCTTTGACCTTATCCACGCAGTATCCACAGTAATATTTGTGCTTATAACAGGCGACGCACTATTGAAAAAATGTTGCCGTCTGAGAGTAAAATTCGGATTATTTCAGTGATTTCAATAAATTCGACAAAATTTCTGACATATTATCCCATTTTTCAACTTTATTTTTGATTTGTTATTGAAATGCGCCTTTCTTTAAATTATAATTTTATTATCGGATAATTGTAAAGTGAGGTGGGAGCATGGCTTATGTACTCGAGGTTATAAGCAAAGATGGGAAAATCAAATACATTAATTCCGCAAAAGCAACCGTATATTGTCCGGAATATGCTGCACGGTATGATGACAAGAAAACTGCTATGACAGTAGCGGCGGCACTCCTGAGAAATGAATGCTACCGGTCTATAAGTGTTAAAAAGCTCTCGTTGGAGCTATGTGTTGCTTCGTATAAAAGGAACCGTTTATTATCATTCAATTTAATTTATCCCAATATATAAGGATAGCAGCTACAAATAAAACGGCTGTTTTATCTGCGTTTTCAGCAGGAAAAACTCACGCCGTTAAAAATTATGAACGTCTGCATTTATGTACAAACTTTCCCGTAAACAAAATGACGTCACGCTTTTCGGCGTGACGTCATTTTCATATATATCAAGGAGAACTGAAAGCGTTTATTCCTTTACAGAGCCTGAAACAAGGTTGCTGTAAATAAACTTCTGCATCGAAAGGAAGATTATCAGAGTAGGTATAATACAGATAATTACACCGGCGAAGATAATTTCCCACTGTGAGCCGTAAGGACCGATGAACTTGTAAAGGGCTGTCGATACGACTTGAAGTCCGTCACTGGGCATATACAGATTTGCTGTATAGAAGTCGTTGTATATGCTTACAAACTTGATTACAAGCACGGTCGCAATAGCGGGACGGAGCATAGGGAGAATAATGCTCAGGTATACTCTCGGATATGAACAGCCGTCAAGTATCGCACTTTCGTCAAGGGATACGGATATGTTGTTGAGGAACTGTATGAAGATATAGATCGAAACTATATCCGTACCGATATAAAGGATTATCGGTGCGGCGAGGGTGTCATAAAGACCGAGTGCGTGTACTACCTGGAATACCGTTACCTGCATAGAGATATTCGGCAGGAGTGCGGCAATAAGGAATACATTCTTTACAAGCTTTGTGAACACCATTGTAAAACGCTGTACAACAAAGGCGGTCATAGTACCTGTGATTATCGTACCTGCGCAAGAGAACACAAGGATAATAGCCGTATTGATAAGGCCTCTCATTACGTTGCCCTGCAGGAATGCCGTCTTGAAGTTTGAAAGCTCCACCACCTTAGGAAGTTCGAACGCTCCGCTCGACAGAAAATCCTCGTGGCTTTTCAGCGAGCCGAGTAATACGACTACCAGAGGCACGATAACTATAAGGCAGGCTATGACAAGCACAGCGTATTTCAATACGTCTATCAGTATTCTTACACCCTTAGGTGTTTCCTTGAACCTGTATTTATCCATATTGAAAGAGGTCTGTCCGGAGTTTTCGGTTGTTGTGATATTGTCTGTCATTGTTACACCTACTTTTCTTCCTTAAAGAATATCTTCTGGATTATCGTAATCACTATTATTATAAACAGCAGGACGATAGCCATTGCGGATGCAAGTCCGATCTTCTGGTACTGGAAGCCCGTTTCGATCGTCTTGATAACGAAGGTCGATGTTCCCATCTTACCACCGGTTATAATATACGGTATCTCGAATACAGACGCCGCGCCCTTGATGGCAAGGATAAGCTGTAATGCGATGATCGTTCTGATACCGGGGAAAATTATGTGCCAGAACTTCTGCCATGCGTTTGCGCCGTCAAGGTCTGCCGCTTCGTAAATGTCGGGCGAGATAGACTGGATAGCACCGATGAACATCAGAATATCAAAGCCGATATAACGCCATACCGACGCAAAAACCAGACACCAGTTGTTGATAGCACCGTTTGACAGCCACTTTACAGGATCTGCTCCGAAAAGTGCGATTATGGAGTTGAGCGTACCGCCGTCATCGCCTCTGAAGAATCTCTGGAAGATAAGCGCTACCGCAACGCCGTTCATAAGATAAGGGAAGAAGATAACTCCCTTGAACAGTCCTGCGAGCTTTATTTTCGAGCATAACAGAGTTGCGATGAAAAGTGCAAGTCCGAGCTGTATAAACGAGCCGACAAAGTAGTACAAGCTGTTGATGAGCGTTGAAAGATATGCCATATCGGTAAACAGCGTCTTATAGTTGTCAAAACCGACCCACTGTACATTTACGCCAAGCTGGTCACGTTGCTGGAAGCTGAATATTATCATATTCACAGCAGGGATAATAGTGAAAAGTATCAGCAGTGCGACAGGTATTGCCAGAAACAGCGCTGTGGTCATGTATTTCTGACCTGTATAGCCCTTAAGCCACTGCCATAATGTGCGACGCTTCTGAATTGCGGTAACGCCTTGAGTAGCCATAAATCTGTCCTTTCAAGAAATAATTTCTATTTTTGTAAATTAGTTAATTTTCTCCATAAAAACCTATACGGAAAGACTTACGCCTTTCCGTACGGGTTTGTGTGTTTGGAGTATCTATGAAGAAAATACGATAGCGTTAATTAGCCGTTAGCCTTGATGTATGCTTCAAGCTCTGCGTTAGCATCTCTTGTAGCCGCCCATTTCTGATTAACGGAGTCTGCGATAGCCTTAAAGCCGTCTTCGCCCTTGCCGGCAAATGCTGCTTCGGCAAGCTGGAGCTTGAAGTTAGCAGAGTCGCCTGTCCATATACCGACCTCAGAATCCTTGTCGATAGCGTTGAATACGCCTGTCAGACCTTCGGGAGCTGTTGCCGCTGTGAAGAATTCACAACCGTCAAACGCTGAGAGGTAATCGGGGAGCTTGCTGCCTTCAAGTGTATTGATACCGCCTTCAGCCTCAGAGAAGCCGGATTCAGCGATGAACCATTCAATATACTTCTTGCCGAGATCCTTCTTGTCATCGGCAATATTCTTGTTTACGCCCATGCAGTAGTCTGCTGCGTACTGTGCGTACTGCTTGCCGTCCTTAGAGAAGGGAGCGGGCATATAACCGATATTTTCGGGATCAAGGTTATTATCCTTAGCGATCTGCTGGAACTGTGAAACTGCCCATGAACCCATTGTCATTGTAGCAACTTCGCCCTTTGCAATCATCAGCTTTGAGCCTTCCCAGTCGGAGCTCATCGGGTCGCCTTCGATAAGAGTAGAGT